>TARA_B110000503_G_scaffold119640_1_pt1 | contig 21597 bp, 19 predicted proteins | sample TARA_B110000503 | Tara Oceans TARA_B110000503 (sample SAMEA4397472) | marine metagenome | biome: Polar Biome; feature: [SRF] surface water layer (ENVO:00010504); material: water (ENVO:00002006), including particulate matter (ENVO:01000060) such as... | depth 5 m | reverse complement strand
TATAGAAATTTTATTTTCAATACAAGGACAATCAGTGCTGGAAGCTTATTTTCCAATTTTAATTTTTATCGTAGTTGGGCTAGGGGTTGGTTTTGGCCCCCTTTTACTTGGCTCTATTCTCAGTCCAAACAGACCTGATCCCGCAAAAAACTCTCCTTATGAATGCGGCTTTGAAGCATTTGAAGATGCTAGAATGAAATTCGATGTCCGCTATTACCTTGTTGCAATCCTTTTTATATTATTTGATCTTGAGATAACCTTTTTATTTCCATGGGCTGTTGTAATGAATAAAATTGGACTTTTTGGGTTTCTTTCAATGATGGTATTTTTGTCGATCCTTGTTGTTGGTTTTATTTATGAATGGAAAAAAGGAGCGCTGGATTGGGAGTAATTTATGAGCATTGAAGGTTTATTAGAAAAAGGCTATGTCACAACAAATTTAGACGCGCTCATTAACTATACCCGGACTGGCTCTCTCTGGCCTATGACTTTTGGTTTGGCATGCTGCGCCGTTGAAATGATGCATGCCGGTGCGTCTAGGTACGACTTAGATAGATTTGGAATTGTTTTTCGTCCCAGCCCAAGGCAATCGGATGTAATGATTATTGCAGGTACATTGGTAAATAAGATGGCTCCCGCATTAAGAAAAGTTTACGATCAAATGGCTGAGCCAAGATGGGTTATATCTATGGGTTCTTGTGCCAATGGTGGTGGTTATTACCATTATTCTTATGCTGTTGTTAGGGGTTGTGATCGTATTGTTCCGGTTGATGTCTATGTTCCTGGATGCCCACCAACAGCAGAGGCTTTAATGTATGGAATTATTCAGCTACAAAAGAAAATTAAAAAAACTAATACCATAGCAAGATGAGTAATCCCATTCAAATTTTGTCTCAGGACCTAAAGAAATACTTTGGAAAAAAACTAATCAAGTCATCGGTCCAGTTTCATGAGCTAACCATTACAGTTGCCGCAAGTAGTATTTTAGACGTTTTAAAAAATTTACGAGATAGAAAAGAGTTCGATTTTAAGCAGTTAATAGACCTGTGTGGTGTTGATTATTTGGAATATCCAAAAGGATCAACAAATAATAAAAGATTTGCAGTTGTCTATCACCTGCTGTCATTAAAAAAAAATCAAAGAATTAGAGTTCGGGCATTCCTTGAGGACGATAATTTCCCCATTATTGACACAATAACAAACCTTTGGCCGGCCTCTGACTGGTATGAAAGGGAAGCGTTTGATTTGTTTGGAATAATGTTTTTAGATCACCCTGATCTCAGAAGAATTCTGACTGATTATGGATTTGTGGGACATCCTTTTAGAAAAGACTTTCCCATGATTGGCAAGGTAGAAATGAGGTATGACCCAACACAAAAACGAGTTGTTTATGAGCCTGTGTCCATAGAAGAAAGAAATAATGTTCCTCGTGTTATTAATGGGGAGGGATCACGTAATGGCTGAGATAAAAAATTACACAATGAATTTTGGGCCTCAGCATCCGGCCGCTCATGGTGTCCTCAGGTTGGTTTTAGAGATGGATGGTGAGGTAATTCAAAGAGTTGATCCTCATATTGGATTACTTCATCGAGCTACAGAAAAATTAGCTGAAAATCGAACATACCTACAATCAGTTCCTTATATGGATAGATTAGATTACGTTTCCATGATGATGAATGAACATGCCTTTGTAATGACCATAGAAAAAATGCTAGATATTAATGTACCTATTCGCGCTCAATATATTCGAGTTATGTTCGATGAAATTACTAGGGTCTTAAATCATCTGTTGTGGCTAGGGGCTCATGCATTGGACGTTGGTGCTATGACTGTATTCCTGTATGCCTTTCGCGAAAGAGAAGATTTATTTGATTGCTATGAAGCAGTTTCTGGAGCGCGAATGCATGCGGCTTATTACAGGCCTGGTGGGGTTTATCGTGACCTTCCTGAAACGATGCCAAAATTTGAAACAACCCACAAAAAAAACATTAAACAGGTCAATAAGCTTAATAATAATCGACAAGGTTCTTTGTTAGACTTTATTTCTGATTTTACGACTAGGTTCCCAGGCTACATTGACGAATACGAAACACTTCTCACCGACAATAGGATTTGGAAACAAAGAACTGTAGGGATTGGCGTTGTAAGTCCTGAAAGAGCAATTGCACTAGGAATGACAGGACCCATGCTTAGAGGCTCAGGAATCGAATGGGATCTAAGAAGAAAGCAGCCTTACGAGGTATATGAGCAAATGAAGTTTGATATACCAATTGGCAAGGAGGGTGATTGTTACGATCGATATTTGGTTCGTATCGAAGAAATGCGAGAGTCAAATAAGATCATCAAACAATGTATTGATTGGCTAAGAATAAATCCAGGACCTGTTATATCTATAAATAACAAAATTGCACCTCCGTCCAGAGAAGAAATGAAAGGCGATATGGAGGCTATGATTCACCATTTTAAATTATTTACAGAGGGGTTTCATCTCCCTGAGGGGGAGGCTTACGCAGCGGTCGAGCATCCAAAAGGTGAGTTTGGAACCTATATTATTTCTGATGGAGCGAATAAACCATATCGCCTTAAGATTCGTGCTCCTGGATTTCCACATTTGGCAGCTTTAAATGAGATGACCCAGGGCCATATGTTGTCTGATTTAGTTGCAATTATTGGAACCCAAGATATTGTTTTTGGGGAAATTGATAGATAAAAATGCTTTCAATACAATCAAAAAATAAAATAGATCAAGAGCTTAAAAAGTACCCTGACAATCAAAAGAAGTCAGCAGTAATTGCTGCGCTACAGATTATACAAAAAGAAAAAGGATGGCTGAGCAATAAAGACATTTCATTAGTATCTCAATATCTTGAAATACCTGAAATTGCTGCTATGGAAGTAGCTACATTTTATAATATGTTTGATTTAAAAAATGTTGGAAAATATAAGATATCTGTATGCACCAATATTTCATGCATGCTAAGAGATGCAGAAAAATTAGTTAACCATATGAAGAAAAAGTTTGACATCGACTTTAATGAGCTATCAAAAGATGGGAAGTTTTATTTAAAGGAAAGTGAGTGTATGGGGGCTTGTGGAGGGGCGCCTTTAATTACCATTAATAATCATGATATGTATGAAAACCTTACTATTGATAAATTTGATGAAATTATTGAAGGTTTGAAGTGATGACAGACACAGCTGAACTTAAGATTAATCCTGTTATTAAAAAAGAATTTCCTGTGTGCTTAAGGACAAAATTTAATAATAATCCTGCCAGCTTAGAAACATACTTAAGCATTGGTGGTTATGAGCAAATCAAAAGAGTACTAAAAAATAAAATTACACCTGAAGCCCTTATTGAGGAAATTAAAATTTCCGGCCTAAGGGGTAGAGGGGGGGCGGGATTTCCTACTGGTTTAAAATGGTCATTTATGCCAAGAGCAAGCCAAGGCGATAAATATATAGTTTGTAATAGCGACGAAGGTGAACCAGGAACATTCAAAGATAGGGATATTATCAAATATAACCCTCATCAGTTAATTGAAGGAATGATTATTGCCGCTTATATTATGGGGGCAAAAACAGGATATAACTATATTCATGGCGAAATATGGGGTGAGTATTGTTCTTTTGAAGAAGCAATTAAAGAGGCAAGAGCAGCAGGATTTCTTGGTAGCAATATATGTAAGTCAAATTTTAATTTTGACCTTCATGCAGTTCATGGCTATGGAGCTTATATTTGCGGAGAAGAGACTGCCTTAATAGAGTCGATAGAAGGAAAAAAAGGTCAACCAAGGTTTAAACCACCATTCCCGGCAACATTTGGTATTTATGGTAAACCAACCAATGTCAACAATACTGAAACCTACGCGACGATTCCTTGGATTTTGGAGTATGGGGGGCAGGCATTTAGTGACCTAGGAGTAAAAAACTCAGGGGGTACAAAAATATTTTCAGTGTCAGGTCATGTTAATAAGCCTGGTAATTATGAAATTCAAATGGGCATGCCATTCAAGGACCTTTTAGATTTAGCGGGTGGTGTGTGGAATGATAGAAAATTAAAAGCCGTTATTCCTGGTGGACCATCAACGGCATTAGTCCCAGCAAAAAATATTTTAAATGCTACGATGGATTATGAAGGATTGACAGCCATTGGTTCAAGCCTTGGAGCTGGATCACTTATCGTCATGGACGACTCAACCTGTATGGTCAAAACCTTAAAAAGACTCTCTTATTTCTTTTACGAAGAATCTTGCGGGCAATGCACCCCATGCAGAGAGGGTACTGGCTGGGTTTATAGAATTATCAAAAGAATTGTTGATGGAAATGGTAAACCTGAAGACTTAAGGCTTTTAACAGATGTCAGCAAGAAAATTTCAGGCAGAACCATTTGCGCTTTGGGGGATGCTGCCGCCGTTCCTGTTCTAAGTTTTATCAATCATTTTGAAAAAGAGTTTGAATATTATATTCGGCATGGCCGATCAATGATTGGGAATACTCATGATTAAAATTAAAATTAATGGAAAAAGCATTGAGGTAGAACCAAAGACTACAATTATTCAGGTAGCAGATAAAGTAGGTATTGATATTCCAAGGTTTTGTTATCACAAAAAATTAACGGTCGCAGCAAACTGTAGGATGTGTTTGGTAGAAGTTAAGAATTTTCCTAAACCATTGCCTGCATGTGCAACCCAAGTAATGGAAGGTATGGAAATATCGACAAAATCAAAATTTACTAAAGAAGCACAGCAAAGTGTGATGGAATTTTTATTAATTAATCATCCATTAGATTGCCCTATTTGTGACCAAGGCGGCGAATGTGACCTTCAAGATACAGCTATGGCTTATGGTGCTAGCGGCACCAGATATACTGAAGAGAAACGTGTGGTATTTAACAAGAATATTGGCCCATTAATTTCTACTGATTTAACGAGATGCATTCAATGTACACGTTGCGTTCGATTTCTAAAGGAAGTGGGTGGAGTAATGGAATTAGGTCTTGTAGGAAGGGGTGAGCATGCAGAAATATCAGCATATGTTGATAAGTCAGTAGAGTCTGAACTTTCTGGAAATATAATTGATCTATGTCCGGTGGGCGCATTAACATCAAAACCTTTCAGATATAGCGCAAGAACATGGGAGTTAATTAGAAGGTATACGATTTCACCTCATGACAGCCTTGGTTCAAATCTCGAGACTCATATAAAAAATAATATCGTGATGAGAGTGCTGCCTAAGGAAAATGAAAAAATTAACGAATGTTGGATCTCAGACAGGGATCGCTATTCTTATGAGGGCCTTAATCATGAAGATCGTCTAACCCATCCCATGCTTAAAAAAAATAATAAATGGATTAAAGTTGAATGGGAAGAGGCTTTTGAATTTATTACTCAAAAATTAAATAAAATTACTCAATCTTATGGGGCAGATTCAGTAGCATTTATAATGTCACCTCAGAGCACATTAGAGGAAGGGTTCTTATTCAATAAACTGGCAAAATCAATGGGATCGTCAAATATTGATTACCGAATATCACAGAAAGGGTCTGAACTAAATGGGTCTTGGTTAGGATGTCAGGTTAATGATATAGAGACCTTAGATCTGGCAGTAATTATTGGCGCAAACCTACGGCAAGAACAGCCGTTATTAGCCCACCGATTTAGAAAAATGACCAGTCATGGCGGTAGCATTGTCTTAATTAATGGCCTAGATGATGAATTATTAATGCCAATTAAGGAGAGGGTAATATGCTCACCGACTGAATACTCGATTGAGATTTTGAAAATTATAAAGTCTATTCAGACACACAAAAAAATTAAAAGCATCGATAAATCAATAGATTTAATTTTAAAAAAAATTACCACTGATTCAAACTCACAAAAAATTTCTCAATTAATCTTAGAAAAAAATGTGCGAGTTGGTATATTTTTAGGGCAAGGAGCTTTAGATTTAGAGTGTGCAAATGATTTGTATTATTTGTCAAATATTTTGTCTTCTCTAGTGGATGGAATTTGTGGTTCATTGTCGAATTATGCTAATGGTGTTGGCTTAGACTATTTGGGGATAGGGGCCCCTGGCATCAATACAAAAAATATTTTGAAAAAAAATATGGCAGCAATCATCACCATGAATATTGAGCCTGATATTGATATTACTTCGGATACTAATATTCAATCTCATCTTAAGGCATCTAAGTTTAATATTGGGATTACTCCCTACGCCTCTAAATCTTTCGATGCATATGATTGCCTTCTACCAATGTCTACATTTACTGAATCGTCTGGGACTTATATAAATATCTCAAGGCAAGTTCAATCAGTCAAGGCAGTTGTCTCAAGCCTAGCCGAGTCAAGACCCGCATGGAAAATCTTAAGGGTATTGGGTAATTATTTAGGGTATGACGATTTTAATTATGATTCAACTGAAGAGATTGTAGGTGAAATATTACCCAGCAATACACTGATGACTTACCCTGAAATTAATAAACCTGAAAAAATTAACACGATTAATATCCGTTCAACCACTAACTCACTTCAAAGCTACACAATTGTAAGGCATGAAGACTCTGACATGATTGTTAGAAGAGCTCGAGCGCTGCATGCACGAGACGCTAAGTTTTCTGACGTAGTGAATATTCATCCAACAACTCTAAAGAGGCTTAAGTTAACTGATAAAAATTTATTTGAGGTTGAGCGTAACGGTGTAAAAATAAAACTCCCGATTCATTCTGATCTTAGGGTTGCATTAAATACGGTTTGTTATCACAGTAAATACAAGCCAAGTTTCAAGTTACCTTTAATTAAAGTGGCCGACAAGGCTACGCTATAAAATGGAGGATATTTTATTTAATTATTTTCCAAGCGCTGCAAATATCATATGGATTATTTTAAAGATTATTGCGATAGTTATTCCGTTGATGATTTCTGTAGCCTACCTTACTTACTTTGAAAGAAAAGTTATTGGATACATGCAGGGCAGGATAGGACCTAATCGAGTTGGCTACTTCGGATTACTGCAGCCAATCGCTGATGCATTAAAACTTATGTTTAAGGAAATTATTCTCCCAACCAAATCTAATAAATTCTTATTTTTTCTTGCTCCCATCTTAACTATTGCACCTGCATTTGCAGCCTGGGCAGTCATCCCTTTTGATATTGGTTTAGTCCTAGCTGATGTTAACGCAGGCCTTCTCTATGTACTTGCAATGACATCCATAGCTGTTTATGGAGTAATTATTGCAGGATGGGCATCTAATTCAAAGTATGCTTTTTTAGGAAGCTTAAGATCTGCTGCGCAAATTGTTTCCTATGAAATTGCAATGGGTTTTTCACTAGTCGGCGTGCTGATGTGTGCTAATTCTCTTAATTTGAGCCAGATTGTTCTAGGTCAGTCAGGGGGTTTGTCACAATGGTATATTTGGCCTTTATTCCCATTATTTATTATTTATTTTATTAGCGCTGTTGCTGAAACAAATCGAGCTCCCTTCGATGTAGCAGAAGGGGAGTCAGAGATTGTTGCCGGATTTCATGTTGAATACTCTGGTATGGCTTTTGCAGTATTCTTTTTAGCGGAATATGCAAATATGATTTTAGTCTCAATGCTGGCCGCATTAATGTTTTTAGGTGGATGGCTATCTCCTGTGGAATTTATTTCCGATGGCGCCCCATGGCTGTTTGTTAAGGTTGGTTTTTTATTGTTCTTTTTTCTATGGTTTAGGGCGACCTTCCCAAGGTATCGATATGACCAGATCATGAGATTAGGATGGAAGGTATTTATTCCAATTACCTTAGTTTGGATAGTATTTATTGGCATAATGATGCAAACCCCATACCAAGGAATGTTCCATTAAAAATGATGTTAATTAAAAAAACTATTGACTTATTAAAGAGCCTATCTCTGTATGAGTTAGTCATAGGGATGGCATTAACGGGCCGGTATTTCTTTTCTAAAAAAGTAACAATTCAATACCCAGAAGAAAGAACTCCTCAGTCACCAAGATTTAGGGGTCTACATGCTCTCAGGCGCTACCCAAATGGAGAAGAACGCTGCATTGCATGCAAACTTTGTGAGGCGGTATGTCCTGCGCTGGCTATTACTATAGAGTCTGAAATGAGAGAGGACAACACTCGAAGAACTACTCGTTACGACATCGATCTTACTAAATGTATTTTTTGCGGGTTCTGTGAAGAATCATGTCCAGTTGACGCAATTGTTGAGACAAGAATTTTTGATTATCACGGGGAGCAAAGAGGGGATCTGCTATACACCAAAGAGATGCTGTTAGAGGTGGGTGATAAAAACGAAAAGCAAATTGCAATCGATAGGCAGCAGGAGGCGAAATACCGATAATGGAATTCATCTTTTATTTTTTATCTTCGGTGCTTTTGTTCTCTGCATTAAGGGTTATTACATCTCAAAATCCAGTATATTCCGCCTTATTCTTAGTGCTGTCTTTTTTTAGCGCTGCTGGTATCTGGCTTTTACTTCAGGCTGAATTTTTAGCGATTGCGCTTGTATTAGTTTATGTGGGGGCTGTAATGGTGTTATTTTTATTTGTAATAATGATGCTTGATATTAATTTAAATCAAATGAGAAAGGGGTTTTGGGACTATCTACCTGCCGCAAGTTTTGTAGCAATTATTATGTTTATTGAAATGATCCTTGTTTTGAATAAATCATATTTTGAAAGTCCAAACTTTTTTACTCCTCCTACTATTAGCAATACTGATGAACTTGGGAGCGTTCTTTATAGTGACTATATTCTTCCATTTGAAATTGCCGCCATTATTTTACTGGTTGCAATAATTTCAGCCATTACATTGACATTAAGGCATACAAAAATTAATAAAAATATGAATCCTGCAGATCAGATTAAGGTTAAAAAAAATGATCGAATAAAAATGATTAATATGAAAAGTGAAACGAGACTCAAAAAGGTTAAAGAAAAGTTATGATCCATTTATCACATTTCCTTATACTTTCTGCCTTACTTTTCCTAATAGGTGTTGTCGGTATTTTTCTTAACAGGAAAAATATCATTACTATTTTAATGGCTATAGAACTTATGCTTCTTGCGGTTAATATGAATTTTATTGCTTTTAGTTACTTCTTGGGAGATCTTGCTGGCCAGGTATTTGTTTTTTTCATACTGACTGTCGCAGCTGCAGAATCAGCAATAGGTCTAGCTATTATTATTCTGGTATTTAGAAATAATCACTCCATTAATGTGGATGAGCTTAATAAGCTAAAAGGATAAATTGAAGCTTCTGCACATATTTTCTATAGCCCCATTTGCTCCCTTGTTGGCCGCATTCGTCATAGGTATTTTTGGTAAAAAACTGCCTAAATTTATGAGTTATGGATTAACAGTCCTGGCGGTAACCATATCCCTCCTTATTTCTATTTATACTGTTTATATAACAAGCCATGGATTTATTTTTAATCAGACCCTTTATCAATGGCTATCTTCCGGTAGCTACACCTTTGAAATAGGATTCCTCATAGATAATTTAACCGCCCTAATGATGGTTGTTGTTACTTTTGTTTCATTAATGGTTCATATATATACCATTGGCTATATGAAAGATGACCCAGGATTCAGCCGATTTTTTAGCTACATTTCATTATTCACATTCTCTATGCTAATGCTGGTCATGAGTAATAACTTCCTTCAGCTTTTCTTTGGCTGGGAGGCGGTTGGTTTAGTCTCATACTTATTAATTGGCTTTTGGTTTAATAAACCTACCGCAGTCCATGCTAATTTAAAAGCTTTTCTTGTTAATAGGGTGGGGGATATTGGTCTTTTATTAGGGATTGCATTAGTTCTATTTTGGTTTGGTACGTTAGATTACGCCACTGTATTTGATCGATTAGAGCTTTTAAGTGGAGAAAAATTCTTTTTTTCAGAGGAAATTTCTGTCTCAGTAATCTCATTGATCTGCATTCTTTTATTTATTGGTGCTATGGGTAAATCTGCACAAATACCATTGCATGTATGGCTGCCAGACTCAATGGAGGGGCCTACTCCAATCTCAGCTCTCATTCATGCCGCTACCATGGTTACAGCTGGTATTTTTATGGTGGCACGGATGTCGCCTCTATTTGAACTTTCTTCGAGTGCATTATCATTTATAACAATAATAGGTTCATTGACTGCATTGATGATGGGTATTTTAGGTATTTTTCAAAATGACATTAAAAAGGTTATTGCATACTCAACGATATCTCAATTGGGTTATATGACAGTTGCGATGGGTGTGTCTGCTTATTCTGTCGGTATTTTTCATTTAATGACCCACGCATTTTTTAAGGCACTTTTATTTTTAGCAGCTGGGTCAGTCATTATTGGTATGCATCACGATCAAGATATTAGAAATATGGGCGGATTAAGACGTTATATGCCAATTACCTGGATTACATTTTTAATTGGATCATTAGCCCTTATGGGAATGCCATTTTTATCTGGATTCTATTCTAAAGAAACTATTGTCGAGGCAGCTAAGCACAGCGAAATACTTGGCAGTAATTTTGCCTACTTTTCGCTAATGATAGGCATATTTATTACCGCCTTTTATTCAACACGCTTATATTACCTTGTCTTTCATGGAGAGGAAAAATGGCATACCCATAAAAATGAAACTCATCATGGCTTACTAAAGGGAGAGAGGCCACACGAAAGCTCTTTTGTTATTACATTGCCCTTAATATTGCTGGCCATACCTTCGTTGTTTATAGGTTTTTTTACAATTGAACCTTTAGTTTATGGATCATTTTTTTCATCCGCAATTAAAATTGATGCTCAGTTACATAATAATATGACCTTATTAAGTCAGAATTTTCATGGGGCTATTGCGATGGGCTTGCATGGACTGACCTCCCTCCCTTTTTCTTTGGCGCTCGGTGGATTTTTAATGGCATGGTGGGTGTATTCCAAGAATATTAGTGTCGTTTTACCTAGAAAAACTATGGCAATAATTAATACCATTATTAAAAATAATTATGGATTTGATCTGATTAATGAAAAATATTTATCTAAGTGGGTAAAGGCATTAGGCCAATTCTTTTACAAGTATATTGATATTAATTTAATTGACCATTTTATGGTTAATGGAACTGCAAGGGCTGTAAATTATCTTTCTAGAACATTGAGAGCATTTCAATCTGGATATATATATCATTATGCTTTCATAATGATTATTGGATTATTCTTATTAATTACCTTTTTTGTGAAATTATAGATGATGAATAACTCTATACTTTCGCTGTCAATATGGACGCCAATACTTTCTGGTTTTCTGCTGCTTATATTTTCAAAGTATATAAGCGGCAAACTTACTAAGTCATTACCTCTCTTTGGTGGATTAATTTCATTTTTTATCACAGTTCCCTTGTATCAAAAATTTGATTTAACTTCTCCCCACTTCCAGTTACAGGAATTTTATCACTGGATTCCATTATTTAACATTAACTACCATCTAGGGGTCGATGGTTTTTCTGTCCCTTTAATACTCCTTACAAGCTTAATGACATTAATTGTCATAATTTTTTCAAATCAATCCATTAAAAAGAATCTGCTGCATTACCATGCGGCATTCTTAATTATGTCAGGACTTATGATTGGTGTTTTTTCTTCGCTCGATGCAATTTTATATTATGTTTTTTGGGAGGCCATGCTAATCCCCATGTTTTTAATAATCGGCATCTGGGGAGGCCCTAATCGAGTTTATGCAACAATTAAATTTTTTCTATACACCGTTCTTGGCTCACTATTAATGCTTGTTTCATTTATATATCTTTATAATGTTACTGGTGGATTTTCAGTTTATGATTTTTATGATGCCCCATTATCATTACCAGTACAGCTCTTTATATTCTTTGCTTTCTTTATGGCATTTGCCGTTAAAATTCCCATGTGGCCTCTTCATACCTGGTTGCCAGACGCTCACGTTGAAGCGCCTACAGGAGGCTCGGTTATATTGGCTGCCATTATGCTGAAATTAGGTGGGTACAGCTTCATAAGATTTGCGATGCCTATTGCGCCAGACGCTACAGTTTTCCTAAAGCCAATCCTGATAACCTTGTCGTTAATAAGTATTGTTTATATTGCTTTGGTTGCATTGGCTCAAAAAGACATGAAAAAATTAATTGCATATTCCTCAATCTCTCACATGGGCTTTGTGACGCTAGGTTTATTTTTATTAACGCCATTAGGAGTTGAGGGCGGCTATATACAAATGATTTCTCATGGATTCATATCTGCCGCCTTATTTATTTGTGTTGGTATTTTATATGATCAAATGCATACACGTGAAATAAGTCATTATGGTGGTGTTGTCAATAAAATGCCTTTACTGACCGCTTTTGCTGTATTTTTCGCGATGGCTAATTCTGGATTGCCTGGCACATCAGGTTTTGTAGGGGAATTTATGGTAATCATGGCGGCAGCCAAGGAAAATTTGTTAGTTGCTTCGATTGCGTCCCTAACGTTAATTTTTGGTGCAGCTTACTCTCTGTGGATGATTAAGAGAGTTTTTTATGGGAAAGTGATCCATCAAAGTGTTAATAAGCTAGTTGATATTAACTCAACACAATTTTTTATATTATCTGTTCTACTATTTCTAACCTTAGCTCTTGGGATTTATCCTAAATTTGTTTCAAACCTGTCTAATGTTTCAGTCGAACAATTTATTCAATACATGAGTGTTTCGAAGCTACCAATAATATGATAGATATAGGCTCACATTTATTAGTTATTCTTCCGGAATTAATCATTGCGATTATGGCGATGGTTGTCCTGCTTGTAGACCTTTACATAAAAGATAGTGACCGATCATTTATTTATAGCCTCACTCAGCTTAGCCTATTAGCCGCAGGTATTGTAACTGCTGGCTTCGGTTTTCAAGAATCAAGGCTCGCATTTAATGATATGTTTGTTAGTGATAGTCTTTCCTTGTATTTAAAGTCACTTAGCTATGTTTCACTCTCAATCGCGTTAATTTACAGCCGAAATTACTTAAAGCAAAAAAAATTATGGACCGGTGAATTCCTCTCTTTAACCTTATTTTCTTTGCTAGGCATTATGCTAATGATTTCAAGTCATCATTTACTTGTTATTTATATGGGCTTAGAGCTTCTTTCATTATGCTTATATTCATTAGTAGCACTTCATCGTGATAATTTAAAAGCGTCTGAAGCCGCCATTAAATACTTTATATTGGGAGCGCTAGCTTCAGGCTTATTGCTTTATGGCATGTCTATGCTTTATGGTTTTTCGGGTTCCCTAGATATTTCAGTGATTGCCTCATCAATTGCACAAAATAATATTGAGCCATCGTTATTAATTTTTGGCCTAGTTTTTATAGTTGTCGGCATTGCTTTTAAATTAGGTGCAGTCCCATTCCATATGTGGGTTCCAGATGTATATCAAGGCGCACCTTTACCAGTAACCATGTTGATTAGTTCCGTCCCAAAATTTGCTGCTGTGGGCATGGCTGTCAGATTACTTTATATAGGGCTTGATGATATTTCCAGTGATTGGCAGCAAATGTTGTTGATCATGGCTTTATTATCTATGGCCATTGGTAATATCACTGCGATCGCTCAAACAAACATTAAAAGAATGTTGGCTTACTCAACAATCTCACACGTAGGATTTATCTTACTCGGGTTTATGAGCGGCTCAATTAATGGAGTTGGATCTGTTCTCTTTTATGTAGCTTGCTATGTATTGATGACTTTAGCCGCCTTTGGATTATTAATTGCAATTTCAACAAAAGATTCTGATATTGAATTAATTGATGATTTAAAAGGACTTAATTCAAGAAATTCATGGGCTGCTGGAGTCCTTATGATTACCATGTTGAGTATGGCAGGAATTCCTCCTACCGTAGGTTTCTATGCAAAATTTTCAGTGCTTCAGTCGGCGCTGAATGAGGGTTTTGTCTGGTCTGTTGTCTTTTCTGTATTAATGGCGCTTATTGGAATATATTATTACTTACGTATCATAAAAATTATGTACTTTGATGCCCCCATTAAAAAAACTAAAATTAAGGTTCCAGGCGATATGTTTTTTATCTTATCCCTTAACGCAGGAGCTTTAGTCATTCTTGGAATATCCCCAAAAATACTTATGAGCTTTGCAACTTTATCTTCATTTATTACCCTCCAATGATTAATCTATCCTTAATCCTATTTACTTTTTTGGTTGCAAATATTCCTTGGCTCTCAAACAATCTATTCGTCTTTTTCCCTATGAGTAAACCTAAGAGTATCTCGATAATTATGCTTGAGGTTATAGTTTTTTATTTCTTTTTGGGTGGCTTCTTTGTTTTTATAGAAAAACAAGTCGTGGGCAATATTCATAGTCAGGAATGGGAATTTTATATTATTACATTTTTCTTGTTCTTGGTTTTCTCATTTCCTGGATTTATATACAAGATCGTTTGGAAATAAAAGAAAAATTATTAATTGTCGGATGTGGCCAATTAGGTTTTAAAATTGGCAATGCATTGTCAAAAAATTTTGATGTGACTGGCATTAAGAGAAAGAACATTACCGACGGAGTACAGTTCAAAATCTTCGAGCTTGATATTTTTAGTGAACGATTTATTCAAACCATTCAATCCATTAATCCTCACTATATTGTTTATGCAACAGCCGCAGATAATCAAAGCGAGGAATCCTACCAAAATGCCTACGTTAACGGACTGTCTATCTCTATTAAGGCGGCAATGGCTTGTTGCAATATAAAGCATTTCTTTTTTATTTCCAGCACTCGTGTTTATGGTCAGAAATCAGATGAAAATTTGTCCGAATTTACTCTCCCAATACCGAGTGATTTTGGTGGAATAGCCTTATTAGAGGGTGAGACAATTTTAAGAAATTCAACTGTCCCATCTACAATCCTTCGCCTTTCTGGCATATACGGAAACAACAGAAGGTCCATGTTGAAATTGGCTACTACACCGGAGCTATGGCCAGAGAATAATCGTTGGACCAATCGCATTCATGAGGATGACGCTGTTCGTTTCCTATCATTTCTATTAGACTCTAGAAATGGTGAGACCTCTTTAGAGCCCTTATATTTATTAACAGATAATTCTCCAGCAACAGTTTATGAAGTCCTAAATTGGATCCGTTCAAAACTTAACTTTCCGGAGCACCCGATAAATGCTAAAGGGGGTTTGGTTGGGAAAAAATTAATTTCTAAAATAATTCCAGAACTCAATTTTTATTTTAAATATTCAGACTACCAGAAAGGCTACACCTCTATAATAAATGAGCATTAACGAGGCTTATATTAATTGAAGATTGATTGAATGAGTGGGGTGATATAGAATGGCGCCTTGGTATAGGCGCGTAGCTCAGCTGGTTAGAGCACCACATTGACATTGTGGGGGTCGTTGGTTCGATTCCAATCGCGCCTACCATTTTAAACATCTATCTAGATAAGTTAAAAACTTATAAAATACAGTTCTTTGAGCAAAAATTTATGCCTGATATTCGCCTTCCTGATGGTTCAACCCGATCTTATGAAAATTCCATTACGGTTGCTGACGTAGCCAGTGATATTGGAGAAGGTCTTGCACGTGCAGCGCTTGCGGGCAAGCTTAATGATTGCCTAGTTGACCTTAGTTATGAAATACAAGACGATTCAGATTTAGCAATTATTACTGCAAAAAATCAAGAAGGCCTAGAAATCATAAGGCATTCCACCGCTCATTTATTAGCCTATGCTGTTAAGGAAATTTTTCCAGATGCGCAGGTGACTATTGGGCCAGTCATTGATAATGGCTTTTATTATGATTTTTCATATAAGCGTGCATTTACCCCAGAAGACCTTGAGACTATTGAGAAGAAAATGACAGAGCTTGTTAAACAAGATCTTCAGGTCGAGAGAAAAATAATGCCTCGAAATAAGGCTATCGAATATTTCAAATCTATCGGTGAAAATTATAAAGCCGAAATTATTCAATCAATTCCTGATGAGGAAGAGGTTTCATTGTATAGCGAGGGTACTTTTACCGATTTGTGTCGAGGCCCTCATGTACCTTCTACTGGGAAGCTCAAGGTATTTAAGTTAATGAAAGTCGCAGGGGCTTATTGGCGTGGCGATTCAAACAATGAAATGTTACAGCGTATTTATGGAACAGCTTGGGCCACCAAAGAAGATTTAGCGGCTTACTTATTACAAATTGAAGAAGCAGAAAAACGTGATCATCGAAAACTTGGCAAACAATTAGATTTATTTCATATGCAAGACAATGCCCCTGGAATGGTTTTTTGGCACCCAAAAGGGTGGGCTTTATGGCTTCAAATAGAATCTTATATGCGAGAAATGTTCCAGGATTATGACTATAAAGAGATTAAAACCCCAACTGTTCTTGATAGGGCTTTGTGGGAAAGCTCTGGCCACTGGGAAAACTATCATGAGAATATGTTTACAACTTCATCTGAGAATAGAGAATATGCAGTAAAGCCAATGAACTGCCCAGGGCATGTCCAGATTTTCAATAGCGATTTACATAGCTATCGAGATCTACCCTTAAGGTTGGCCGAATTTGGCTCTTGTCATAGAAATGAGCCTTCTGGTGCTCTGCATGGACTAATGAGAGTTAGGGGATTTACTCAGGATGATGCCCATATATTTTGTACCGAAGATCAAATCAAGCAGGAAGTAATTACCTTCAATCAAATGCTCTATAAGGCTTACGCGGACTTTGGTTTTAACGATATTATTGTGATGTTATCTACCAGACCCTTGAAGAGAGTAGGGGATGATAGCGTTTGGGATAAGGCAGAAACTGCCTTACAGGAAGCATTAAATGAAACGGGTTTGGATTACAAGATTCAACCGGGCGAAGGTGCTTTTTATGGTCCGAAAATTGAATACACCCTGAAGGATAGTTTGGGTAGGTTCTGGCAGTGTGGAACAATACAATTAGACTTCAACCTTCCAGAAAGACTAAATGCGGAGTATGTGGCAGAAGATAATAGTCGCAAACGACCAGTTATGCTTCATAGGGCAATTCTGGGGTCCATGGAAAGATTTATAGGAATTTTAGTCGAACACTATGCCGGTTTAATGCCCTTATGGTTGGCCCCTACGCAAGTTGTAGCATTAAATATTTCTGATGCACAAAAGGAATATACCAAGGAAGTGATTGAAATTCTTAAGAAAAATGGCATTAGATGTGAATCAGACTTGAGAAATGAGAAGATTACCTATAAAATACGCGAACACAGCATGCAGCGCATTCCTTACTTGGTAGTATTGGGGGATCGCGAAGTGCAAACAAGACAAGTTGCCGTGCGAACCCAAAAAGGCGAAGACCTAGGTTCTATGACCATAGATGACTTTGTAATTCATCTTAAGAAGGCCATTGAATCAAAAGTCTGACTATTTAGGCCACACGGTTAGTTTTTTTATAATAGGGGATCTACTATAGCTTTAGATAAAGATGTACGAATTAATGGCGATATAACAGTCCAAGAAATTCGATTGGTTGGCTTGGAAGCAGAGCCCTTAGGAATTGTTTCTCTAGCAGAGGCCATGGCTAAAGCTGAACAACTTGAAACTGATTTGGTTGAAATTGCACCAAAAGCCGTCCCTCCAGTTTGTAGGTTGATGGATTACGGTAAGTTTAAGTACGCGCAAAGTAAAAAACTGCACGAAGCAAAAACAAAACAAAAAAATGTTCAAGTAAAAGAAATAAAGTTCAGACCTGGTACAGATGACAATGACTATAACGTTAAACTTAGAAACCTAATTAAGTTTTTAGGTGACGGCGATAAAACAAAGGTGACATTAAGGTTTCGTGGCAGAGAAATAGCCCATCAAGAGTTAGGGTTAGCTCTTTTAAAAAGAGTTCAAGCTGATCTTGAGCAGTATGGAATAGTTGACCAATTTCCAAAAATGGAAGGACGTCAGATGGTTATGGTGTTATCACCGAATAAAAAACCGAAACCAAAACAAAAAGAAAAAGAAAAAGCAGTAGATGAGTTGGAAAGTAAGGAAGAAGTAGAAAAGGTAGTAGTTTAAAAAATAGGAGTGATAAGGCTTAAAGGCATGCCGAAGCACCCATAACAATAAGGAGAAAAAAATGCCAAAAATGAAAACTAAAAGCGGAGCAAAAAAGCGCTTTAAATTTCTTGGGAGCGGTGCTATCAAGCGAACCCACTCTCATCTTCGTCATATCCTAACCAAGAAGACAACTAAACAAAAAAGAAATCTTCGCGGTACCGAAATTATTTCATCAACGGACGCAAAACGTGTTCGTGCGATGATGCCAACACAATAAAGGGAGACAGAGATGCCTAGAGTAAAACGTGGTGTTACCGCCAGAGCAAAACATAAAAAAGTATTATTAGCTGCCAAGGGTTTCCGAGGTAGAAGAAAAAATGTTTATCGAATAGCGAAAGAAGCTGTCATGAAAGCAGGACAGTATGCTTATCGTGACCGTAGACAAAAGAAACGTCAATTTAGAGTTCTTTGGATTGCTCGTATTAATGCAGGCTCAAGAGAGTTTGGGTTGACTTACAGCCGCTTCATGAACGGACTAAAAAAAGCTTCAGTTGAAGTGGATAGAAAAGTTTTATCTGATATGGCTGTATTTGATAAACCCGCATTTGCGAAGTTTGTCGAAATAGCAAAAACAAGTCTTGGAGTTGCATAACAGTAGTTATAAAAAAAAGGAGGCTTTAAGCCTCCTTTTTTATTAGAATAGACCTATGGAAAACCTCAAAGAACTTATAAAAGCAGCTGATCTTGAATTCTCTCAATGCAAATCATTGTCAGACCTTGATCACGCTAAGGCTAAGTATCTTGGTAAATCTGGCCCACTAACAGATGCAATGAGAGGCTTATCCTCACTACCATCCGAAGAGAAGCCGAAAGTCGGCGCTTTAATTAATGAGATTAAACAATCGATAGAAAAATTATTGTCGGATAGAAGAAAAACTATCCAAGATGATGAGCTATTTTCTCAATTACAAAACGAAACAATTGATGTCACTCTTCCCGGAAAAAAGCAGTCACAAGGGTCATTACACCCGATCACTTTATCCATGAATCGGATTCAAAATCTATTTCATTCCATCGGGTTTGATTTGGCGACTGGGCCTGAAATAGAAGATGACTTTCATAATTTTACAGCCCTTAATATCCCAGAAGCTCATCCTGCAAGAGCAATGCACGATACCTTTTATATCGATAAAACACATGTATTAAGAACCCATACCTCTCCAGTGCAAGTAAGGTATATGAAGGATAACAAACCACCTTTAAGGATTATTTCTCCTGGCCGTGTATATCGTGTTGACTCTGACGCAACACACTCTCCAATGTTTCATCAGGTGGAAGGTCTTTGGGTTGACAAGCAGGTAAGTTTTGCAAATCTTAAAAGTGTGGTGGAGGATTTTTTACAAAACTTTTTTGAGGATGAGTCCATTCTAGTTCGATTTCGACCTTCTTTTTTCCCATTTACTGAACCATCAGCCGAGATTGATATGAGCTGGAATGATGGCTGGTTAGAAATTGGTGGCTGTGGAATGATCCATCCAAGCGTCCTGTCGCAGGTGAATATTGACCCTGAAGAGTATCAAGGATTTGCTTTTGGTTTAGGCGTTGAGCGACTAACGATGATTAAATACGGCGTTAATGACCTGCGACCTTTCTTTACAAATGATGTGCGGTTTTTAAAGAAGTTTGAGAATTAACGATGCAAGTATCTAAATTATGGTTACAAGACTACTTTAAAGAATCAATTGACTCTATTGATTTAGAGAGAATTTTAACCATGGCAGGCCTTGAGGTTGATGACATCCAAAACTTTTCAGACCTTTCAGACCTCATTGTTGTGGGTGAGATTGTATCAATGGAAAAGCATCCAGATGCGGATCGATTGAATGTCTGTCAAGTAAGCATAGGCACAGATACGCCCTTGCAAATTGTTTGTGGCGCCCCGAATGCGAGAGTTGGCATTAAAGTGCCGTGTGCAACTGTTGGAACAAAATTACCTGAATTCGAGATCAAGAAGGCAAAGCTAAGGGGAGTAGAGTCTAATGGCATGCTTTGTTCAGCTAAGGAGATTGGGCTTAGTCAGGAAGCAGAAGGACTGTATGAGCTGAGCAGCGTTGTTAGGGTGGGAGAGACTATAAAAGAGGCGCTCTCATTAAACGACACCATCTACACATTGTCATTAACACCAAATCGAGCGGATTGTTTAAGTGTTATGGGGGTGGCCAGAGAAATTTCAGCATTAAGTGGTGCCCCACTCAATATAAACCCCATTAAGCAGGCAGAATCTAATTTTATATCAACACAAAAGGTTGTTGTTGAGGATAAAGTGGCATGCCCGCGTTATTGTGGTCTTGAAATAAAGGGCATCGACAATACTATAAAGCTCCCAGAAACGATATTGGCCCGCTTAGAGAGTGGTGGTATTAAATCAATCAATCCGGTAGTTGATATTGCAAATTACGTTTTACTTGAAATGGGTCAACCGCTTCATGCATTTGATCATAAGAAAATAAACGGACCAATTGTTATCAGAAAAGCAAAGACAAGTGAGTCGTTAGTATTATTAAACGATCAAGAGATAAAGTTTTCTGGCATGGAATTAATAATATCTGATGAAAGTGGCCCGTTGGCGCTGGCTGGTATTATGGGCGGCCAATCATCATCGGTAGATGTAAATACTTCTGATATTTTTCTAGAAAGTGCTTTTTTTGATCCCGCTAATATTTCTGGGCATGCCCGTTCATTTGGCTTGAGCACTGATTCATCTCACCGGTTTGAGCGCGGTGTCGATTATAGAAATACACACAACGCCCTACAACGCACAACAGAATTGATTGTTAAATATTGTGGAGGAGAGTGCTCAGATACCATTGATATCATCGCAGAGCTCCCAAATAGAAATTCCATACCCTTAAGGGTGCAAAGAGTTTCTGATATTTTAGGAGTCTCTGTAGCAACATCAGAGATACAAAATATATTAGAAAGATTGTATTTTGATGTGAAAAAAGAAGGCGTTAATTTCCTGGTCACACCCCCTAGTTATCGATTTGATATCGCAATTGAGGAAGATTTAATAGAAGAGGTAATTCGTCTTTATGGGTATGACAATATTCCCTCGATACCTCCTGTGATGCATTCAAGCATGCTTCGTTCTCCGCAATTAGAAAGAACAACGTATGCCATTAAATCAGCTTTTGCTAACTATGGTTATAACGAAGCAATCACCTATAGCTTCATTGACAAAGAGGTAGAGGCAACCCTACATGAAAACTCTAATTCGATTGAATTGCAGAATCCTATTGCCTCACAAATGAATGTGATGCGCTCAAAATTATGGGGCAGCCATTTAGAGGTTCTAAACTACAACATTAATCGTGGCCAGTCACAGTTAAGATTGTTTGAGATTGCCCCGGTGTACCAAAAAAATAAATCTTCATTTACCGAAACCATAATGGTTTCCGGCTTGGTTTATGGCGAACATACCCAAGAACAATGGAGTGAAAAAAGCAGGCAAATTAACTTTTATGATATTAAGGGAGATATACAGGGAATCTCAATAAATAACATAGAGTTTAATG
>TARA_B110000503_G_scaffold27548_1_pt1 | contig 21614 bp, 17 predicted proteins | sample TARA_B110000503 | Tara Oceans TARA_B110000503 (sample SAMEA4397472) | marine metagenome | biome: Polar Biome; feature: [SRF] surface water layer (ENVO:00010504); material: water (ENVO:00002006), including particulate matter (ENVO:01000060) such as... | depth 5 m | reverse complement strand
ACTGAATGACACAGACAATCACTCGCTTCTAATTGGAAACGGCATTGGCCACGCATTTCTGTCCTTGAGGGACGACACTAGTGTCTCATATCTTTGTGATACGGCTTTTGAACCCCAGAAGGAGCTCGGGCTTAATCCGCTTTCGGCCGGAATAGACTGGGAGAATCTTGCGATTGGGTTTGACATTGGAGAGTTTATCCTCAGCGAAAAGGACAGGCGCGCCCCGCATTTGGGTGACATCTACTCCTATGAGTGGTGAGTAGCTAATAACTAATAGAGGGACCTGATCCAGAAATTTTAGAAATGTCGAGCTGACCACTCAAAGCCAGTCGAGAATAGTGTGAAACCACAGGCCCGAGGCCTTCTTCGAAGGACTGGTATTTCGGCTTCCAGCCAAGTTCGTCTCTGGCCTTTGAGGCATCTATTGCGTATCGAAGGTCGTGCCCTCGCCTATCTGGGACAAATTCAATAAAGTCCTCTGGCATAGACAATTCCCTTAAGATGGCGCGCACGACTTCCAAGTTGGACCTCTGGGCATCCGCCCCAAGTAGGTATGTCTCTCCTTCTCGGCCTCTTTCGATCGCTGCCCAGACTCCAGTGTTGTGGTCATCCACGTGTATCCAGTCGCGAACGTTCAGGCCGTCTCCATAAATCTTGGGCTTGATTCCTGAAGCTGCCAGCAAGATAGTTCTGGGTATGAACTTCTCTTCGTGCTGATTCGGACCGTAATTGTTGCCAGAGTTAGTAATTGTTGCCCGAAGGCCAAAAGAGCGCACCCAGGCAAGCACCAGCAGGTCCGAGGCTGCTTTGGTGGATGAGTAAGGGGAAGAGGGTTTATAGGGGCTTTCAGCGCTGAATGCACGACCACCCTCGATTGGAAGATCTCCGAACACCTCGTCGGTTGAAATGTGGTGGTACCTTACGTCATGCTTAACGCAGGCTTGAATTAGTTCGAATGTGCCCATCACATTAGTGTGTAAAAAAGGACGAGGGTCCTGTAGGGAGTTATCATTATGCGACTCAGCTGCGAAATTAATCACAAGGTCGACTGCCGCAACAAGCTTATTTATTTCCGCGGAATCATTTATGTCGGCCCTAACAAAATGTACCCGGTCAAGCAATCCCTCGAGGTTCTTCACGCGCCCTGCATAGGTTAAAGAGTCGACAACGGAAACTTGGATCTCGGGTGTTCGCTCTATAGATTGTCGAACGAAGTTGGAGGCGATAAACCCCGCTCCACCAGTTACCAGAACTTTCAAAAATTTTCCTAAAACTCAGCTGTATTCAAGGCTACCACTGACTCGAGGGGTGCAAAAAATTGGCTTGCGGGCAAGTCGGAATTTGGTGCCTTTTGGACACTTTACCTGGGAAGGCTAACTATTGAGCATCCAGGACAATGTCATATTCATGTCAAACTCTTGTTTGACTCCTAGGGTGGTGATTAATTTCAGTGGGTCGCCCTCTACACGGGGGTTGTCTTCGTCACGGACTAGTGCGGCTGACACCTCTACTTCGATTTCGCGACCCGTTAGCTGGGTTAGGTCTCGCAAAACGCTGTCCAGCGACGTAGTAACGCCTGAGCAAAAATTGACTATTTCCTTGTTTGTAGAGCTCACTAAGAGTGATTCATAGTACGCCGCGACATCTCGTACATCTGAAAAGTCCCGATGAATGGCCGTGTTCCCAAGTGTGATTTTTTTCGCGCTCGAGCGGAAGTGATCCACTATTTTTGGAATCACAAACGTTTTGGCCTGCCCTACTCCCGTGTAATTAAAGGGGCGAGCGATTGCGACTGGAAATAGATCGCCGAATGCAAGTACTTCAAGTTCTGATTCGAGCTTGGATTCACCGTAAAAGGTGCTTGGTCCCAAATGCGATGTTTCTGTCAGCGCAGAGCTGGATGCAGAATATACAGACCCCGAAGAGGCGAACACGAATTTTTTAGTGAGATGCGTGGCTTTCTCGATTGCCGCGAGCAAGTTTCGGGTGCCTCCAACGTTAATTTTTTTTATTTCGTCCCTATTTGGGTGACTGGGGTTCGAGATTGCGGCCAAATGAATGACATAGTCGGGCTTCCATTGGGCGATAAAAAATTCGACAGAAGCCGATTCAGCTATGTTGATCGCCGGCGCGCGGCCGAGACCAGCAAATTCTCTAGACATCAGCCTTGAGGAAAATCCGGAAGCCTCAAGCCGCTTGATTAGGTGCGGCCCCGTAAAGCCAAGTGCACCTGTTACCAGAACTGAGGGTGAAGAAATCAAGGGCGGTTTCCACTAATTTTCATGTCGTGATCGACCATCATCTTTGATAGTTGCTCGAGTGAAACTTTGTGCTCCCAGCCAAGTTGATTTCTAGCCTTGCTGCTGTCTCCAAGTAGCACTTCTACCTCAGCCGGCCTAAAGAAGTCAGGTGAGACAGTGGCGATGACTCTTCCTGAGGACGCATCTATCGCCTGTTCGTCAACTCCCGAACCAGAGAACACCAGTTTGAACCCAGCGTAGTTGGCTGACAGAGTTAGGAAATCTCTCACGGAATGAGTTTTCCCGGTTGACAGAACAAAGGTTTCCGGATTTTCCGCTTGAAGAATTCGCCAAATGCCCTCGACAAAATCGCCGGCGTAACCCCAATCCCTCTTTGCGTCTAGGTTTCCAAGCTCCAAGGTTTCCTTTGATCCCGACGCAATTCGCGCTAGGGAGCTGGTGATCTTTCTGGTCACAAACTCTTCTCCCCTCAGGGGTGACTCATGATTAAACAGAATGCCGCTGGCAGCGAACATTCCATAACTCTCCCGGTAATTTACGGTGCTCCAGTGAGCTAATAGTTTCGCCACTGCGTAGGGGCTTCGAGGGTGAAAGGGGGTCTCTTCATTTTGAGCCACTTCTTGGGCGTTACCGAACATTTCCGAGGTGCTAGCCTGATAAAAGCGAATGCTTGGGTCACAAATTCTAATGGCCTCCAGCAAGTTCAATGCACCTAGGCCAGAGACCTGCGATGTAAGGATTGGCTGTTCAAAGGACACCCCAACGAAACTTTGCGCCGCAAGATTGTAGACCTCGTTAGGTTGCCACTTTTTCAGAACTCTGATGCTAGATCCCATGTCAAGCATGTCGTGTTCTTCGAGTGTCAAATTCGGGTGGTCAATCACTCCTAGATTTTCGATTCGCCAAAAATTTACTGAGCTGGTTCTCCTAAAGAGCCCAACGACTCTATAGTTTTTGTCAAGCAGTGTCTTGGCTAGATAGGCCCCGTCTTGGCCGGTGACGCCTGTTATTACTGCAGTCTTCATTACTCTCGACTCCTTTTTCTCAAAATCTAACTTTTGTAAGCTTGACACAAGGAACCTGGGTTCAGCCGCAGGCTGTGCTTGTCGTCAAGGTTTTGGAGATGGACATCAGAAGATTGCCACTTGTATTGTCTGCGTCGATGCCAGGCCTCATAATCAAGCAATTGTCGCGTCACTTGTGGACTGTCAGCTAGCCGACCCTGACCCATGCCTCTCTACGTGTCAGATAGACTCCTAACTCTTGATCTACCGCCCTTGTGGCATGAGGGGATTTTATGAAAGGCATCATCTTGGCTGGAGGCCAAGGCTCGAGGCTTTTACCGTTGACAGTGTCGGTTTCCAAGCAACTCTTACCCGTGTATGACAAGCCCATGATTTATTACCCACTGACCACGTTGATGTTGGCGGGGATCAAGGAGATTCTCATTATTACGACTCCCCGCGACCAGCATCTGTTCGAAAAGTTGCTGGGAGATGGTAGCCAGTGGGGACTGCAGCTTTCATTTTCTTCTCAGGCGCACCCGAATGGTATTGCTGAGGCACTAACCATCGGTAAAAAGTTCATAGCCGGAGGAAATGTTGCACTGATATTGGGCGATAACATCTTTCTAGGTGCGGGCCTGGGACGGGCTCTGCAAAATTACAAGGATGAATCCGGGGCTACGATTTTCGCAGCTCGAGTTGCTAACCCTAAAGATTTCGGGGTTGTAGAGCTGAGTGAATCCGGAAATGTCTTGTCAATCGAAGAGAAGCCCATGATCCCGAAAAGTGATCTTGCTATTAGCGGACTGTACATTCTCGACGAGCGGGCCTCAGGTTACGCTAGCGAGGTAAAAGTGTCTAGCAGGGGAGAGTTGGAAATCGTAAGCCTTTTAGAGAGGTACCTGGAAGATGGAGAGCTCAGAGCAAAAGTATTGGCCCCGGATTCACATTGGCTAGACATGGGGACACACGACTCACTTTTGGACGCAGGGCAATTGGTGAGAACTTTGCAGTTTGACAAGGGCATCAGCTTGGGTAATCCGAATTTCAATCTAGGGCAAGGTAAAGTGCGTGATTGAGGGGTTGGGAGTAAAAGTGGGAATGATTGTTGGCACTTTAAGTGCGCCTGTTCCAACTAAAGATGGCATCCTCAACGATGGCTAGCGAGGAACCCGGAATGAGCGACGAGTTGGCCGCATATGTCAGAGCTCTAGAAGACAGAATACTTGAAATCGAGAATGGTTTGACCTGGAGGGTCGTGGTGGCGCTCCAAAGGCTTGTCCCAGTTCACCTCAGACCTGTGGCCTCTAAACTTGGCTCTCTGGTAGCCGTAACTCTAACGAAAAAAGCTCCCACAGACCTGAAGTCGCGAGCGGATGAGGTCAGCCTTGAAACCGACACGCTAAAGCTCCTCGATGAAGCCTTGGACTCAAGAGAGCCAGTCCTTCTGGACTTTTCATGCGACACCCCCGAAGCATCCGTTGTAATACCGGTTTTCAACAACGCCCACTTGACGCTGCACTGTCTCAAATACCTCAAAAACACGAATCGCCGACTGGACATAATCGTGGTTGACGATGCCAGCACGGACAAAACGCGCGAATTGCTCACGCGGATTCACGGGATACGTGTTCTCAGGAATAAGACAAATGTAGGGTACAAAGATTCATGTTCATCGGGCATGAGAATGGCATCCACTAGGTACTCCCTACTTCTGAATAACGACGTGTTTGTCGATCCTGACTCAATCGGAAATGCCATCACCTCACTTGACTCCGACGACTCGACCGCAGCTGTCTGCGCGAAACTATTGGGACTAGAAGGCAAAATCCAGGAGTGTGGTAGCTATTTGGATAGCGCTGGACGCTCCTACGGGTTTCTAGAGGGGGAGCCCGAAGACCATCCCGGTTCGATGCATAAAAGGCCAGTAGATTACGGCAGCGCAGCATTTCTAATGATGAGAACTTCCATGTGGAAAGCGGTTGGAGGTTTTAGTCCTGACTTCAAGGAGGCCTACTTCGAGGACGTAGACCTTTGTTTTCGGTTCTGGGCCGCGGGGTACAAAGTAGTTTTTGAGCCCTCGTGCTCTGCAGTCCATATTAGACACGCGAGTTACTCTGCGAGGGTGAGATCCCTAGTTGATGCCAACAGGTTAGTTTTTGTTTCAAAGCACTCATCACAACTTGGGAAAAGGGCGGGATTGAGCGGGTATCAGTTGGCACACGTTAGACAATGTCGAACTTCTGTAACGTATGTGGACACCCGTCTTCCACTTGAAAGATATGGTGCGGGCTTTCCTAGGTCGAGACGAATAGTTGAATTTTTGGAAGGCTTGGATATTGACCTAACCGTTGTTTCAACTGAGGCCATGGGAACATCTGACATGCATGAGTTCCGAGGCGGCCTCTCTTCCGAACAAACAGAGATTATCGTTCTTGATGGCTCTAGTTTTGCGCTTTCCCAATTACGCGGAAGAATAGAAAATAGTGCAATTTGCTGGGTTTCCCGGCAAAACAATTTCGATTACCTTCTTCCTGAAATCAGGAAATCAAAGAGGAATGGAAACCCCAAAGTCGTTTACGACTCGGAGTCCTTGGATTTTTTGAGAGCATCTTCCAAAGGAAAAGGCGGACTGGACGACGCGCGACTTCAACTTAGGACTAAAGCAGCGAGGCGAGAGCTCGAGCGTGTCAGGGCTAGCGATCTCGCGCTGGTTGTGAGTCAAAACGAATTCGATCTCTTGACCGAGGAAGGAGAAGAAAACGTTGTGTTGCTGGGCTACACACCAATGGCCGATGCAAATTTGAAGCCCAACACGGCAGCCACCTCTCAACTCTTCGTAGGAAGGCTAATGGATCGGGAAAGTCCGAACTGGGACAGCTTGCAATGGTATCTTCACGAAATTCTCCCGCTGGCTTCTCCGGGAGAAATTGACCTTGTGGTGGTTGGGCCCGTGCATCCATCACTGGCTAAGGACCTCATGGAGGCGGGAGCAAAAATCAAAGGGCCAGTGAGCGAGTTGGCTAAAGAATATGCGTCCGCTCGCATTTTGATCGCGCCTACTCGATTCGGATCTGGAATACCACTTAAGGTGATCGATGCTGTGCTAGGCGGGCTCTTGCCCCTCGTCACACCTCTGCTGGCAAGACAGCTAGGGATTCCCCTCGACAGCAAGTCGGTTTGCAGAACCCCACACGACTTTGTAGCGAGGCTTAGAGACTTTCAAGATGATGACCTTTTCGAGTTGGAGTTCGCAAAAATTCGGGCGATTGTGCTGCAGCGATTTGCGAGGCCGGTATTCGAAAATCAGATGCGCGCAGTCCTCCGAAGGGCTGGAATTTGATTTCGCCACTCTTTCTTTTTCGAAACCCAAGTGCGTTGGCAAACCTTTTGCAAACGGGGCCGAACACCTTAATATATCGTTTGTTGGGATTTAGAAAAATTACCTGGTCTTTATTGCCTGATCGATGGGCAAGATCGAAGATGGGTGAACTCGGGTCATTTTCTTGTGGGTATTTTATTCACGTTTTTTACATAGATTACGTAAGTAAAGTTCGTCATCTTCTTGTGAACGCTCCGGAGCATGTCAAGTTCTTTGTCACCACTTCTGATGGTGATATCCATCGTGAGCTAAGCCAGATTGGCGCCGACTTTCCCGATCGCATGTTGGTAAATTCTGTGCCAAACAGGGGGAGAAATTTTGCCCCTCTTCTCATTGAGTTTGGAGCATTCATGCAGAACCTAGATTTTTGCATTTTCCTTCATTCAAAAAAGTCAAAGCAGTCAAGGAATGGAGCGGAATGGTCATCCACAAATTGGGACTTCTTCGATTTTTCGAACAATCGCTTCCTTGACTCCCTCGGCATATTTCTGGGTAACGAAGAGATAGCCGTGCTTTCGGTGCTGAACGCGCGGGTTGCGCGCAACCAGGTGTTCGGGTGGGGGCCGAGTTACAAAGTAGCCAAAACCAAGATCGGTAAAAAATTGGAGCTACACCCAAAGCGACTTGATAAATTTTATTTTCCAGCTGGCGGTATGTTTGCCATCAAAAACACGGAGTTGCGCTGGATTTCTGAGCTTGCACTTGAGTATGAAGATTTTGAAGAGGAAACAAGTCAGCTAGATGGCACTCTGGCTCACGCGATAGAAAGGTTAATCGGCTACTCGAGTGCACGGACGCACGACGCTCAAATAGTATGGGATCCAGCCTCAAATTCCTTGCGTGTTCCAGGTGTGGGAAGCAAGTGATTCATCAGAGCATGGCAAGTGCATTGATGGCTCGGGATTCCAGAGTTGGTTACAGAGAAATTCGGGGGCTCTTAGGGTCGACCGGCCCTATGCTTACAAATTATGGTCAGACAAACAACGAGTAGTCTCGGCGTGCTTAATGCCACTCGCTCGCCCACACTTTTCGTTGACATCTCCGAGACTTATCATTCCGGTTTGCGAACCGGAATCCAACGAGTAACAATTGAAACCTACTTCAGACGCAATGATATCGCGTTGGCCGCAGGACTAGGCCGGGCGCAAGCCTTAGTGTGCGACGCTCTTACTGGCCGACCACTAAATGTAAAAGAGGCGATGATTGAAGCGACCATGAGTTCGGAGGCCTCAGGCCCGCCTTTCGAGAGAAAGTGGACTATAAATGATCATTTATTAGGGCTACTACTGCGACTCCGGGAGTATCTCGTGAGTAGGCGTTTAGGTCGGATGTTGGAGTTGTTTCCCATAACCTGGTTAGCCTGGCTCGTCAGATATCTTCTGAGAGGATCCGAACATTCTGGTCGGGCGGACATTCCTCGGAGAGGAGATGTCGTGCTAGTCGTGGATTCAGTATGGGGCTATCCTCGGAGGCTCAAATATTTCAAAAAACTTAGAAGGAGGGGCGTTCAGTTCGCCTCCTTCAGTTACGACCTGATTCCTATGACCCACCCTCACTTGACTCATAATCTAGAGCTTTTCGAAGGAGCAGTTCGACGTCTTCTCGATCTCAGCGCATTAGTGCTCTGTATTAGTGAATTCACCAAAACAGAGTTGACGCGCCTTTTCCCAGAGGCTTTAGAAAAATCGGAGACAGTCTGGCTCGGTTGTGACTTCGCTAAACATAAGGCATTGCCTACTGACCAAAAGGGGAAGCGTAGACCAAATTCGATCTTAGTTTTGGGTACCGTCGAACCTCGCAAAAACTACTCCTTTTTACTGGACTGGTTTGAGTCCGAAGGTGGAGCCGCTTTTTCCATGACAGTCGTGGGTGGGGCTGGCTGGAACACAGAGGAGTTGCAGCAACGAATGCGTCGCATCCAATCCGACGGGGACCGGTTCACGTGGTACCCGTACGCTTCCGACAGGGAGCTTAGGACGCTGCTCCTGGAGCATGAATTCGGGGTCCAAGCGTCCTTAGTGGAAGGGTTTGGACTTCCCATTTGGGAGATGTCACATTGTGGCCTAATTCTTGTTCTGAGTGACATACCAGTCTTTCGAGAGTTAGCCCCGCATGGCGCCGTCTTCTTCGATCCTTACTCAAGAACTTCCTTTTCAAATGCCCTAAAGAGTGCAGCAATAGTCCACGAAACCGCAGAAGTGATGAATGGCGGAGCAAATCGCGAGATCTCCGTGAGGAGCTGGGATGCCTTCGCGACTGACGTCGCCGGTGCTCTTGGGAGAATGATAAGAACCTGAACCTCGCGCAGAGTGAGCCAAACCATAACAAAGCTCAGAATTTCAATGGACCATCGTTGACTTTCGAGCACGGTCACTCCGTGCTTTACGATGTGAATTTTGGAAAGTAGGCAGACGGCGAGAACACTCTCAGGAAGAGAGAGAGGGTCAAAACTCAAGTGGCGCTTCAGTTTGCCACCCGCTGGAAGCGGCCCATTGTTCAAGCCCTATATTTGTAGATCGTCATTTGTGAGGCCCACCCGACCTTGAATTATGGAGTGAAACACTCTCCGTGTTCCAGTTGCCGGTCCGTTGGATGAACTTTTCTTTGCCGTCCAACCAAACTCCTATGATTCTCACAGCTCCAGTCGTTGGATTCGCAAATACAAAAAGGTTCTGCCGCTTAGGTAAATCGACTAGCAAAGCGGTTCTATAATCTGAGGGCAGCTGGTAATTCTGAAAGTGCATAACCTAACAAGAAAGGGTCTGACTATGCGAATCTTGCAGGTTGTGAACTACGCACTCGACAGTCCTGTCTTTGGAGGTGTGATTCGAGCGCGTGAAATTCGTTCCAAACTCCAGATTCTTGGTCACGAAATCATAACATTGACCGCATTTCCATGGGAAGGTGGTGCCACAAAGCTTGGACCGAAGGTTCATATGCCTTCGTCCGAAGAGAGAACCATAAGACTGGGCCCGCAACTGGATTTGATTGCACCCTATCTGTACTTTTCTGAATATTTCACTTCTGATTTGGGACAGAATCAGCTGGATAGGGCTTTGCGCGGCGAGAAGTTTGATGCTTGTTTTATCGAGCAACCGTTCATGGGGGCTCCCATAATGGACTACTTCAGAAGACATCGACAAAATCCTTCAATTATCTATTCCTCTCAGAATATCGAGAGCGCAATGTTTGAGGAGATGGTCTCACATGAATTTGGCCTCGAGACCGCTTCTGCGAAGGATTGGGTTATGGCCTTGGAGAGTCAAGAGTCAACTTTGGCACTGGCTGCTGATTGTGTGATTGCCGTCACCAAGGAAGACGCATTGACCTTGGAAGAGTTCGGAGCGGCCAAAGTCTTCCTTTCACCCAATGGAGCGCAAGATCGAGCTTCGGATGAACACCGCGACGATTTTCTCCCGGATATGCTAAGTGGCCGAACAGCTCTGGCCTTCATTTCTTCCGCACATCCCCCAAATGTGAGAGGGTTCTTCGAAATGCTCGGGACAGATGGGTCGTTCATACCGCCCAACGGATGCATTTTGGTTGTCGGTTCTGTAGGCTGGCCGATCAAGGCGATGCTGGAAGAGGCTGAAGCCGAAAGCCTCTCATCTCGACTTGTTATAACAGGTGAGGTCAATGAAGACAATCTGCGCGAAATTCTTGCCTCAGTCAGAGGGCTAATTTTACCCATCACCGCAGGGGGTGGGTCGAATTTGAAGACCGCAGAGGCCTTACTATCCGGATTGGAAGTAATTGGGACCAGCATCGCCTTTCGTGGCTTCGAGGAGTTCAGGTCAGAAGCCGGAGTCCGGATCACGGACAACGCTCATGAATTTAGGCGCTTAGTCCAAGAGGCGCTGAAATTGGAAGAGACCATCAACTTTCGTCTTGATCGAAAAAAGAGCGACGTGCTAACTTGGGCAACCACTCTCGCCACGCTCGAGGAGATTATCGATTTTTGCTCAAATCGGAAGGTCGCCTAGAGCCAATGTCTAAAATATGGATAGATGTCACTAACGTAATTGCTGGCTTCGAGATCCATGGTTACAGCCGGATTGAAGCGGAAATATCAAGAGCAGCCCTCACCCTCCCGCCAGTGGGTTTTTTATTGTTTGAACAAGAGGAGGTTTTTGAAATCAGCCATGATCAGTTGCGTGAAAGTATTGCACTCAAGCCAAAGACTGCAGGTAGTATCAGTAACAAGGAGCCTCAGGCTAAATTAGGTTTATTTCTGGCCAAGGTTTTCTCTACGATTAAGCAACTTGCAGACTCCTATAGGCTCTCCACACAACAAATCCTTCTCACTCCTGCTAGGAACGTGCTTAGGAACAGTGCCATCGCTTTTCTTGGGCCATTGAGACGCTACATGGACGTGCGTAACCCACCGGCTTTGGTGGTTGGTGGAATGAGTTGGACATCTAAGCCCGAGATTCGGTCTTCCGTCGCATTCGAGCCGGACGACTGGATAGTTTTCACTGGCGCAGCTTGGAAGACTTCAAACTTGCTCGCACTCGAACGCTTCAGGGAGAATAACAAGCTTCGCTACTCTTTTTTGGTCGCTGACCTTGTGCCGATGAAGTTTCCCCACTTGGTACTTCGTGAGCACCTCAGACATTGGGTGACGTATTTTTCTTATCTCCCGTGGATCGCTGACAACATATTTGTTCTTAGTCGAAGCGGTTCGCTTGAAGTGGACCAGCTGCTCAAGGGAGCAGGGCGGCAGCTCGAAGTGAGAGTCAACATGCTGGAGCCCTCCGCAGAGCATGTGCTGCGAGTCTCACCGTCTAAACCCGCGGGGCTTTCTTCGGGTCCGTTTTTTTTGGCAGTTTCGACTATCGAGGCAAGGAAAAACCACCACTTTATTTTGGAAGTGTTCCGCCGACTTATAGAATCTGGCGAGGATCCACCTACACTCATCCTCGTCGGGAAATATGGGTGGGGGTCTGAGCTCATCAAGAACGCAGTGGATCTTGACCCAACTTTTGGCCCAAGGGGTGACCGAAAAGTGGTGGTTTTGCAATCCGCGTCAGATTCGGAACTGGCTTGGTTGTACAAGAATGCGGTGGCCACCCTGCAAGCTAGCCATCATGAAGGATGGGGATTTGCAGTCCAGGAGGCTTTGGCCCATGGTTCACGAGTCCTTGTCTCCGACAAGGGGGCGTTGCCCGAGTTTGAGCAAAAAGGAGCCGTAGTCATACCGCTGGACGTGAAAGTGTGGATCGAGCACCTTCTTGCCGCAGTCGAGTTGCGAGACGTTACCTCAAGTGCTGCTCATGATTCGAATCCCGTTCCCGGGTTAACCTGGGCGGAAACACTGGGAAATCTGATCAGTACCTTAGATGAGATTTAGTTTAGATTCGCTCTACTTGACATAAAAGGCTTGTGAATTTTCCTAACGCGGGCGCGCAGGGGACAAATCTGGTCCACGAGATTCTTCGGCTCGTCAACTACTCGAGCCCTGAAAATAGGACTGTTACGAGTTTGTTTTGGTTCAGAATAAGCTGATTCCATAAGTGTGTCTTACTAAGTCCTCTGGTCCGGCAGCTCGTTGAATGCTTCGGGGTCGATTCCCTAGCTGAAACTGAACAACCCGCCTGAATTGCGCTCAAGTTTCCTCCGAACTTGCCAAGGGGAGTGGAGGGTCAGGCAGCTTACAGGGAACCCATGCCCAATCCGCCCAGACGGGCTCAAGATTGAACAAAAGTACACAGCCCTAATGGAGGCGACTTTGCTATTTGTCCCTAAAGCGTTTGGACGAAGCCCAATGTTATCAACAATGCAGTTATATTCGAAGACTTCAATTTTCAGACGGAGTCTAGGTTGGGAGCATGCATGCCAAATTCGGTTTCTGGTTGCCTTTCTTGTATGGGCAAGTAATGTTTAGTCCTTAAACTTCACTCATGAATAGAAAGATGGTGCGGAGCCTGGTCTTGAATTTCTTTCAGGTTTATGTATCAATTCATCTCTCGGTTTTTAGTGAGCTTCTCGTGCTTCACTTGCCTCGTGGTCGGCGTATCATTAAGGACTGGCCTGGAGATGCCGGTGAGGAGCTTTTTTGCGTGGCGACCGCAATCGTTCCAATCACCAGTATTAGGTTTGGCGGAACAGGCTCGAGTGATAAGTTTCACGATCATCCAAAATACAATTTTTACCAGCATGTATTAAATGGTGTAAAACCTGAGGCCTGTGCATATTTTCTTGGGAAAGACTTACGGGAAATAGACACAGAGCATAAAAGGATGATCCTTGACAGAAAACTTGAGATCCTTCGAGTCGCGAGTCAAGGAGATGCCTTTTTCGACGTTTGTGGGTTCTTTTGGTGGGATGGGTCTTTTAGAATTGCGGACGGAGAGCACAGAGTCCTTGCGATTGCCGCTTTGGGTAAGAGGAGAATACGAATTGGGGTTGTCCTCGAAAATCTAAATGCTTTCTCTACTTAGCTGGTCGGAATTCAGAGCATTCAATAGACTTTGACTATCTTCGTATCTGTAACACCCGAAAAACCAGGGGGAAATTTGGATTTCAAATTGAAAGTGAAGTCGCATTCGGTCATTCATGAAGTCATCGCGGACGAAGCGGTTGTGATGAACCTAGATACTGGTCTGTATTTTTCCTTCAATGTAACGGGAACTGATATTTGGAAGATGATCGTCGAGGGTAATGCGGGCGAGAAACAAATTAGAGAATTTTCTGGGCCAAAAAACCAGCTCTTTTGCGACTTTATTATCAATCAAGGACTCGCCGTTAGAGAAATGCTGGACGACTCAGCCACTAAAAATTCTAGGGACTTTGCGCCTGTGTCTGGGTTGGCAGAATATCAGGTGTTTTCGGACATGGAAGACCTCCTCCTTCTCGACCCGGTCCATGATGTTGCTCTAGGTGAAAACGGCTGGCCTGAGTCCAGAGGCAGGGCGTAACTTCGGATGAACGTCCAAGAGGTCGCCTCAGAGCTCATCAGAGAAACAACAGATCGCTACCTGTCTGAATTAAATAGTGAGTCTGAAATAGTTGATTTCCAGATTGGCCCGGTAGGCATTCGTGTTCATGTTTCATCTAAGGGTTTACATGAATTTATTTACCCGGCGTTTGCTTGGAACGCTAGACCCTCAAATGTTGAGCCTGACGTTGAAATTTTTGCTCTTGATGGAGACGACTCCATTGTTTCGCCTTGGGGGCTCGGTGACTTTCTAGATGGAAATAAAGTTCGTGGCCTCGAATCCGGTGATGTTTTGGCGGCATTTGATCTGCAGCACGGCGTCCTCAACATGTTCGACAGAACAACGAAAAGGGGTTTATTCTGGACGGCCCAGTCCGAACGTCTCCCTGAATGGGAGTTCGGGGCTCCACTTAGGATTATTCTTACGTGGGCCCTGATTGATCATGGCCTTCAAGTGATTCACTCCGCCGGGATTGGAAAACATGGAGGTGGAGTTCTGGTAAGTGGCATGGGCGGTTCTGGTAAGTCGACAATGACCGCATTGATGACCCAGGCAGGTTTCCAAACGACTGGGGATGACTACTGTGCGGTTTCCTGCACATTGCCGAGACGATCATTCGGGATCTACGGTTTATATAAGCTAGTGCCGGGAAGCATTGGGACATCGGCTGTGTCAGGAGTCGAGGGATTCAGGCTTCGGTCTGACGGAAAGTCTCACTTTAGCTTTGGATCCGCGATGGCCAGAGAGCTAGAAATTGTGGCTATAGTGTTGCCGCACGTTGGGAACCGTACCGGTAACTTAGTCCCGATTTCCCCAAAAGATTCTTTGCTGCGGTTAATTGCTAGCACTTTTCCACAAGCCATATTTCCGATGCAGCCCTTACTTGAATGCTTGACTCGATACTCATCGTCAACCAGCGCATTTGATTTTGAAATAGCTGCTGATTCGGAAAAAATCATTCATACAATACGAGCCTTATGTCAGAAATAGGAGAGAGAACAATCAGTGTTGCCATTTGTGTCCGTGATGGCGAGAAGTACATCGCTTTTGCCATAGAGTCAGCAATCCATCAATCAGTCAAGCCCGAAAGCATTCTGGTCATAAACGATGGCTCCAATGACCGATCGCGTGCTATCGCTCTTGAGCTGAATTGCGAAGTAATTGACCTCGACAAAAAGGGGCTGGCTGCTGCCAGGAACTTGGCACTTTCCAGAGCTGAAACTGACTTGGTTTTTTTCTTAGACTCCGATGACTTAATGGAGGAGCATGCCCTACGGGACTTGACGACAGCGCTGAAAGGTGCGCCAGGGGCAGTAGGAGCAACCGGGATGAGGAGAAATTTCATTTCCCCGGAACTTATGGGAAAAATTTCTGTAGTAGACCAGAGGTTTTTGGAAAGGGAGAAAAACTCACTTCCAAGTGGTTCGCTGTGGGTTCGGGATGCCGCGTCCGTCATACGCTTCAACGAGAATTCGAGGACCGCAGACGTGGAATGGGCCCTGGATTTGCGAAAACAAGGAGCCCGATTAGCTGAAGCCAAAACTACGGTTTTGAACCGGAGAATTCACCTTGATAACGAATCCTCTAAGTTGGAGACTCGCATGTCCTACTTAGCTCTCGCAGTAAAGAATATTTCAGGTCGGGCCTGAGCCTGTGGAATCGAAGTTCTCGAGACTGCGTGCTCACAGGCTGTTAGTGCACGCCGCCTTGAATTCAGGAGTGTTGGGCAAAAAGAGCTTTTTGGCTTGGGTGCGAACGACGGAGCTTACGGCGATAGATTATCCGTCTCAAAAGATGCTCTCAGCTCTTGGCCACCATCTGCGCGAGGATGCGGTCTCTATCCAAATTCGGAAGGCAATTAAGTTCACATGGCTTCGCTCCCAAATCCTTCTTCAATCAGGTTTTCGAGCAGAAACTGCACTGAGGCAGGCAGGTATTCAGGCGATCTGGATTAAGGGCGTAGCAGTCCTTGCACGAACCACAACCTCGGTTGGCACGCGCCCTATGGAGGATGTGGACTTACTAATCCCACTTGAAAGTGTCGCTCTAGCCACGAGAGCGTTGATTACCGCAGGCTTTCACTCCGATGCGGATCGCGAACTGTTGACTAACCCTGAGTTGATAACTACCAATCTGCATTCAATTGCGTTTAGGGACGAGTTTGGTGCAGAGGTTGACGTTCATTGGCAGGGCTTCAAGGGAAAAAGAAGCGCTGCGGCCGAGGAAGGGCTTTTAACCAGATCATTGGAAATTCCTCTTGGTGATAGGTGGACACAGGTGGTCTCTCCAGAGGATCTGCTCGTGCAAATAATCGCAACCAACAGAGAAGGCAATGACGCCTACTGGGTTTTGGATGCAGTGAGGGTTATCCAGGACAACGTCATCGATTTTGAACTGGTGTTGAGAATCGCGGAAGAGCGAGAGCTGAGACCTCTCTGCTCTGCCGCACTCCTATTTCTTGATCGTCAAAAACCGGGTGTTATCTCAACCAGCCTCAGATTCAAGGTCCTTCCTCTTGCCGTACTTGAGGCGGCTAAAGATATTGTGCTAAAGAACGCCTTGGTCTCAAACTTGATAGAGATGCTTAGGCTTGGGTTACCTGGTTACATCGAAATTCCAAGCTTTCATGGGTCAGAGCAACTCCTGCCCGACAACATCGGCCCCTCTCTAAGAAGATTGCCTAGTCAGTCGATCTCTGTCTCCTTTGCAAAGCACAAAGGATTCAGAAGCCCTTTTGCGTTGGCTAACTGGCACCAGGCCGAAGAGTTCGGAAACTGGAGCTCATCGAAGATTGCTCACACGCAATTCGGTCTTGCTGACGAAATAGGGGCGTTCAGAATTCAAGTGGTATTTCATTGTGCAGCCTCCAAGTTTGCAGTCTTTCGAAGAGTCGGAGTTTACGCAAATGGAGTGTTGGTGGACCGGAAGTTGCTTGTGGGTAAAGCGGCCTTTAAGAGTCAAGTCTCTGAGTTCGAACATTCCCGGTCGAACTCCCTGGATCCTTTAACTGTTTCGTTTGCCATTAGTAGCGTAATAGTGCCGAGAAAACACCAGATGAGCCTAGATCAGAGATCCTTGGGAATTTTTTTGCAGCAGATAATTATTTCAAGGAACATCTAGTGGTGCATGAATCTGCAAAGCAAAGAGTGCTGTACTTCTGTTCCAGACTCCCGTCTAACATTCAGGGAGGGCTTGATCTTAGAGTTCAGAGTCAGATCTCAGCACTTTTGGGGTTCGCTGAAGTTTATGTTTTTGGACTGAACGGCAAGGGTGCACCATTTCATCCGCAAATATCCTCATGGCGCGCGTCAAAAAATGAGGGGGTATCTCGGCAACTGGATGCACTGCAGGGGATGAGCGCTTTATTGAGTGGTCGAAGCCCGTTCGAGTCTCGGTTCTCAGAAGAGACGGCTGATGAGCTTAGGTCGGAGATACGACTGCATGAACCAGACGTAATTGTAATCAGCCGAATTGACTTGACTGTTTACTTGGAAGTCGTCCAAGAAGAGTTCTCTGGCAAACTCATCTTGGACTTGGACGAAACAGTAGGCTCAACCGGCCCTTCGATTCTTAAGATAATGCAGCACCCAGGCCAGGCTCTTGTTTTCAAGACCTTCAATGAAAGAGTGAGCCGACTTGAGCAAAATGTACTGGGAGTGGTGGACCAAATTTGGGTGTGCAGTGCCGTTGAAAGGAAGCGCCTGCTGGATTCTGATTTTCGAGACATCGACCCGACTTCAAAAATCGTGGTAGTGCCAAACTCCGTATCTGTTGGTGATTACACCACTATGCAGAAAGGGGAAAGACTCGAAAATACATTAATTTACCCTGCGAGTTTCGCGTATGAACCGAGTTTGGACGCTGCAAAGTTTTTGATTTATGAATTAATGCCCTTGCTGCCTAATTTTCGACTCCGATTTGTTGGGAGCCACATCCCATCTTGGATGAGAAATTTACAATTAGACAATGTCACTTCAGAGGGCCCAGTTCCAAGCATTATTCCGTATCTAAAGTCTTCGACCGCACTCGTTGTGCCCCTGAGGGCAGGAGGCGGGACAAGACTGAAAGTCATTGAAGCCCTGGCAGCAGGATTGCCTGTAGTTAGCACTGAATTTGGTGTTGAGGGGCTAAACTTAGAGGCTGGACTTGACTATCTTAGGGCTGAGTCGGCCGAGGATTTCGCCGAGCAATGCAGAAAATTATTGCGCAATCAGGACATGAGGAATGCTTTAGCTTCGAAAGGAATTAAAACGGCGACTCGATCCTTTTCCACAATCTCACTGAAGGAACTTCTTATGAAGACACTGAGCGGATAAAAGGCAATCGTTAACGAGCGTCGCCAATCGGCAACTGAACTTATCGCTGCGTTTTTTTGAACATAGGCTCTACTCGATTTATTGCTTGAACAGCCCGCGACCACATTTTGTCGGGCAATTGTTTTTGAACTGGTTTGTGTATACGACTACCAATTTTTTTGACGAATAACTTGAAAAATTAATAATTATTGGACTGTAACGTTTATAACACCTAGTACGAATAGGGATCAAATCGAGTCATTTTTGGGGTCAATAGCTGATTTTTGAAGAGAAAAATTGGCTAGATCTCTAGATATTAAAGCAAGCCAACTTAAATTCTACTGACCACGTATTGGGCGCGGCCGCTCTAATAAATCCAGAAAAGGCTTTAGATCAGGGGTAAAATGGGGTGCTGCCAACTAATTCTTAAGTAATTTTTCGGTTGCTGTCTAACGACTTCTGTCAGTCAATGGTGAAGTAAGCTTCAGCACGCCTCCAGTGGAAGGACGAGTGCGTAATGTTTTCAGAGGCAACTTCTGTGCCATCCCTTGAATAAGGCCCTGAAGGTAATCGCAGATGACCTGGCCGCGCGCCAGCGCCATCTCAGGATCCCGTGGCGGAATCGTCGGACCATTGGCCGACCCTAAACGCTACATAGCATTGGTGCGTTACCTACTAGCTAGGACTAGAGAGATGGAGTTACGTCATGCTAAGAAGAAGATGTTTAGCACAGCGATCCAGACGAGGCAGGTGAAGGACACATGGACTTCGACACCAGGGTAACGAGTTACAGAAATATGTACGGTAATTTTCTTAGAGACGCTAAAAAGGTTCGTCTCCTTACCGAATTCCCGGGAAACATAGGAGACCGTCTGATTTTTGAGGGAACAAAAAGGTTGCTAGACCTTGAAGAGATTCGGCACAGGGAGCTGTCTCTGGCAGATTTTGTAGCCTCTAATGCTGATTTTAGTAAAGAAGTGCTTCTCATACCGGGCAGCGGAGCCCTAACCGAGATTTACAATGAGTGGTTGCCAGAGGTAGTCATGAACGCCGCATCTCGGTTCGAAAGAGTCGTGATTCTTGCCTCTGAGTATGAGCCTAATGTGCCCAAGGTAAGCCAAGCACTTGGGCGCAGCAACGTCTTTGCATTTGCTAGAGACGCCGAATCATTTGCGAAGATTAGGGGTTTTGGAAGAGCTGGAATAGCTCTTGATCCGGCCCTGTGGGCTTTCGATTGGCTAGAACCCGCAGCTATTTCCCCCGAACTTAATATGTCTGAGGGTACTTTGGTGGCACTTAGAACCGACCGCCTTAGTTTGCTATCAGCATCAGGCCTGCGGCTTGGCGTTATGAATAGGGACATTTCTACTGAGTCAGCCAGCTTGGATGAGTTTTTGCTGGCCATCTCGGGTTGTAGGCAAGTTGTTACTGATCGACTTCATGTCCTAGTAGCCTCAATTATGCTAGGCAAGCAAGTGCACTATGCGGACCCGAGGGAGGAAAAAATTTCCAGATATGTCCGGTTTACTTTGCGCGACCATCTCTCTGCGCAAGTGCATTATCGGGGTCTCGAATGGCTTGCGTCCCAGGAATTTATTGAGAGGGATGAGCGCGAGGTTTGAACCAAACAATTCTTGGCTATGTTATGGCACGCGATGAATGGCCCCTTCTGGGCCAGTCCATGGCTCACGCACTCACAAACATTGTCGATGAGCTTGTTGTGATAAACCACTGTAGTAGTGACGGCACCGAGGCCGGCTTGCGAAAGATTCAAGGCATGTTTCCAGGAAGGGTCAGAGTTTTTGCCCTGGAGGACCCTCGATTTCTCCAAGAGGAGGCAACTGCTCTCTTTGCGGCTCTAACATCAGCCCAAGATTTCGATTGGTTCTACGTTTTCGATGCGGATGAGTTTCTTCTGACGAGCACTGAGGCATCTCTGAAGCAAATTCTCCTAAGCATCGATTCAAATGTAGACGCCTTGAGATACGAAGTCACGCAGTTCATGGTGGAATCGAGCGGCTATCGGGGCCCTGGGGCAAACCTGAACCTCAGGCCCATATTCCCTTCTAGCTTTGCTCCAATGTCAAACGCCTTGATTGCGGAAGAAATCGAAAATGATGTATTGAACTACTTTGACATTTCTTTTCCTTCGAAATTAATTGTCCGAGGGAGCCTGGCTCATCGTCTCACTGCTGGCGCGCATAATTTGAGGGATTCGGGGAAGGTCCTGGAGAAGAGTTTAGACAGAACAGTTGTTCAAGCCGGTCATATGCCTCTGAGAAGCCGCGATTATCTCGAACAGAAGGCGCGGACCGGAAAAGCATTGGTTGAATTGGGTTTCCCTCCATCTCATGGATGGCAGAACCAGATGCTGGCTCGAATTGCTGACGCCGGAGACCTGGACAAATACTGGGAAGCGCATTCTTACGATCCGATAACAACCAAAGTGGATGGCCATCATTTCCCTCCACTCGGCGCTCAAGATGAAAAGCTAGTGCAAGCCATGCACCTGGCACTTTCGGCGTTTGAACTTGCACAGGACGACCCGACCCCTTTAGAAGATAGAGCTTTCCGACTCGAACCAACTGGCGCTAGAGACCTCACGTGGGCGGGCGTTATGGATGCAGTCAGGCTTCAGACTGAAGCTCATCTCGAAGCGATAGCATCTCGAGACGAAGCGATAGCATCTCGAGACGAAGCCGTCGAAGCGACGAGGTCAATCCAACAGTCCAAGAGCTGGAGGGCAACTTATCCGATGAGGTTCTTGTTAGGGGCAATAATTAGACGCCATTCCGGCGACTAATTCCCCCTTCGCTTTAAATCACAGGGGGCAGAGTACAGAGTGGCATCCAGGAAGAATTTAGACTTAGCTCCCAGTGCCCACTAACTTGGGTGTCAAGTCCAATAGCTCAGCGCCACTAGCGTAAGGGCCCTTGCAGAAAGCAAAGTGGATGCAAAGACCAATGCGATCATGGCTGCGATTTTTTCAGCATTTTTTTACCCCGTTTTTTTATTTGACTTTTTCAGGCGAAAGGCTAGCAGGCGGTATTTGCCAACTAACTAATGCCTACGGCTACCGGTATGTATTGAAGGTCAGCCCAAAACATGGAGTTTTTCGTTCTCGATCGCGAGCATTACAACAGCGACTGACAACGAGCATCATCGAGCAACGGCCAGGGTTATTTTTGGGTCAAAATTCGCAAGTTTTGCCATGAAAAATCGGCCAGATTTTCAGTCAATAAAACAAGCCAACTTTAAATCTATTGGGCACGTATTGGGCACGGCCGCTATAATATTTCCAGAAAAGCCTTTAGATTAGGGGCAAAACGGGGTACAGCAAACTAACTCTTAATCAGTGGGTTCCCGGTTCAAGTCCGGGGGGGGCGCACCAAGAAAAAGTAGACAAACCCCTGAATGACAGGGGTTTTTCGTTTTCCGGCACATTCAGCCATGGATAGCCACTCTCACCCAAGACATCTGAATTGGCCGCACATCGAGATTTTTAGGCGATGGATAACCAAGCGCGGCTGTGGTTTACTCAAAGGCATGGCCTCTTATCTGCCGCAACGCATTCTTTCTCTAGTGAGCTTTGGGTTCGTGCTGGTCATGAATGGGGTTGCCACAGCCCTGCCACTTGGTGGGCTTTCAGTTGGCGAGGTGTCTAGAAAATACGACACCCTATTTGCTCCAATAGATTTCACCTTCGGAATCTGGGGTCTGATCTACCTCGGGCT
>TARA_B110000503_G_scaffold43315_1_pt1 | contig 21662 bp, 18 predicted proteins | sample TARA_B110000503 | Tara Oceans TARA_B110000503 (sample SAMEA4397472) | marine metagenome | biome: Polar Biome; feature: [SRF] surface water layer (ENVO:00010504); material: water (ENVO:00002006), including particulate matter (ENVO:01000060) such as... | depth 5 m | reverse complement strand
GCTCCGGGCCAATCATCGGCTTTAAATCGCTTCTTTGAATCCAGTTTCTGCCGGTGAAGACTTTGTGGGTGGTGATTCAATTCGATCGTGACCGCTTTGCCGCTGCGATCAAATGCTAACGCAAACCCGCCGTATGCTTGGGTCCGATTCTGAAGCTCGATGTTCCAGGTAATGAGGGCAACGCGCTTGTCTCCCGATCCAGCTGAGACCACGCCCATGTGTTGACTCAATGTCTGCCAGTCGCTCGACCAAAAGTCATGCGTGCTCCAGACGGAGCGCATTGCTTCCTTGAGGGCTTCATGGGCCAGGAGGGCTTCGGAATCGCTGCTGGCTTGCATGACCTGACCATGCAGTTGCAGCAATTTCTCAATGGGATCCTCACTCAATTCACCTCCACTCCACAACGCATTCGTTGTGAACACGAGCAAAAGAGGGAGCCAAAAAGCGATGCGTCTCATAGAATGAACAACGAAGATGGAGGGCGGGGGATTGTGCAAAGTGAGAACATTGAATGCTCACAGATGCATGAAGGCCTTCTTCGCCAACAGCATTTCTTCTGTTTCCCGGTGCTCCGGGTCATCGACGCAGCAATCAACAGGACAGACAGCGGCACACTGGGGTTCGTCATGAAAACCAACACACTCAGTGCATTTCGAGTGGGTGATGTAGTAGACGTCCATGCTGCCAGGATCGTTTTCAACCTCAGCATCAACAGCACCCACTGTAGGGTGCTCACCTTGCCCTTTGAATCCGGTGCCTTCAGCAAATTTCCAGCTGGCACCGCCTTCATAAATGGCGTTGTTTGGACATTCTGGCTCACATGCACCGCAGTTGATGCATTCGTCCGTAATCATTATGGCCATATTCTCTTTCTTCTCTTGGGTGCGAACTAACTTCGTCGCGAAGATACGAAGCATGATGAGGAACACCTTGAAACCATCTCTTGTTCAATTGGGAGCCTGGATGCGCGGAGAAATTGCGGATGCGGGAGCAGATGATGCGGGGCTTTTGGCCCATGTAGAAACGGCCAATCGATGGTTTACTCCGGCCCATACACGGCAGGCGATGGTCGCTTGTGGAACCTGGCTGGAGCCGGAAACGTTGGATCGTTGGTTGAACAAGTACCCATCGGATAGAGGGGCATCGGATAAGCGAATTGGTCTTGTGCTTGCCGGAAACTTGCCGATGGTCGGTTGGCATGATGTCCTTTGTGCAATCCTATCGGGACATAAGGCAGTCATCAAATGCAGTTCGAGTGATTCCATTTTAATCCCTGCGATTATGAATACTTGGAGTGCCCTGGCCGGTGATGCGTTGGAGGGACGATTCGAATGGTCTTCCGGCCCGATGAAAGACATCGATGCACTCATCGCTACCGGAAGCAACAACACGCGTCGGCATTTTGAGCATTATTTCCAGGGAGTGCCTCGAATTTTGCGAGGACAACGCACAAGCATTGCCATTCTTGACGGCGAAGAGACGCTGCACGATTGCCAGGCACTCGGGCATGATGTATTTGATTATTTCGGGTTGGGATGTCGAAGCGTGACCAAACTTTTCTTGCCTCAGGGGTTTGATTTGAACCGGCTATTTGGAGCTTGGGTGGATTGGTCTCAATTGGGCACGCACAACAAGTATGCAAACAACTACGACTACCACAAAGCGCTGTGGTTGCTGAATCAAGATGCGATCTTGGAAAACGGCTTTCTGCTGATGAAGGAAGATGAGAATTGGGTGAGTCCCGTGGGCACACTTTTTTACGAATTCTATGAAAATGTGAGCGACGTAGAACAGCGGGTGAACATGCATCGAGATGCCTTGCAATGCGTTGTTCGAAGAGAAGGCGCTGCGGAATTGCAGGCCACTGTTCCTGTTTTTACCTTGGGAAACTCACAGTGTCCTTTGCCTTGGGATTATGCGGATGAAGTCGACACCATGAAGTTCTTGTTCGAACTATCTTAGCGTCATGAAGAGGACTGTTTTGGAACGGAATCATGCAATGAGCGGCACAGTGACCCTATTTGTGTTGGGAATATGGGGGGTGTTCGGGGCAACGGGATGCTCCACGGACATTGACCTCACGGCTCCTTATCAGCGGACACCTGTGGTGTTCAGTTTGTTGGAGGCCGCTCAAGACACCCAGTGGGTTCGGATCAATCGCACATGGCTCGGTGACGGCAATCAGTTCGATGCTGCGATGGAGCAGGACAGCAGCGAATACGATGCAGAAGATGTGACCGTTTTAATGTCCGAACGAATTGGAGATCAGGTCACTCGCTCATGGACTCTTGAGGATGTGCTCATCGAAAACAAGGAAACAAACGGGATTTTTTACGGCCCCGAGCATCAGATGTGGTTTTTTGTTCCAGAGGGAGGTTTGGATGCGGCTGCCGAATATGATTTCAACTTGGACATAACGGACGGAACCCATGCAGAGGCGACGACTAACATGATCGCCACCCAGGCAGGAAATATCACCCAGCCTCCGCCCGGTGTGAACAATTTCAAGTTTGGATTTGCCAGCATTGGTTTTCAAACGACCTACCCGGACATCACGTTCAAGTGGACTTCGACAGACGGCGCAAGCCAGTATGATATTTCCATGCGCATTCATGTGACAGAACGAATTTGGGCGGATTTGGCACACACCCAGTTGGTGGACGAAATAGAGCGAATTGTCGAATGGCCGATGGGCTCGTTGCGAACCGATTCGGATGACGGTGGCGAAGGCCTCCAAAAAGAAGTCAGCGGAGAGCGGTTTTTCACCACCCTGGCCACTCAATTGGAGGAAGACCCATACATAACAAGAGTCTTAGGGACCTGGGACGAGGATGTGCAGATTGCCAGGGCGTTTGATTTCATTTTGACCATTGCCAATGATGAATTGGCGACGTATTTAGAGATCAACAGTCCGGTCACGGGAGTGATCCAGGAACGACCAGAATACACCAACATTTCGGGAGGTTTGGGATTGTTTGCTTCTCGCGCTAGCCAGGGAGTCTACGGTGTCGGTTACACGACCAGTACCGTGCAGCATTTGATGGAAGGTGAAGCTACAGCAGCCTTGAATTTCTGCACTCCGAATCCTTTCTCTGCATTTTTCTGCGACTGAAAACTCAATGGATCACACACTCTCCACCAAACTCCAGGAAGCGACCATTGAACTTTCAATGGGGCTTTACACGATTCGGTTTCATGCAGAATCGGTTTTGGATATGAACCACGTAAAACGCGTCGAAGAGGCACGCCGAGAGCTGGTGCGAGGAGGTGAGGGCCCTGTTTTGGTTTTGATTCCGAAAAATGTGGCGCTTGTTGAGCAAGAGGCATTGGCTTGGATGGGGTCTGCCGAAGCCATGGCTGGAGTCCCTGCCCGAGCGATTGTTGTGCCTTCGTCCATCCAGGTGCTTCGGGATCGTATACGATGGGCCTTGTTTAAGCCTGCCGTTCCATTCCGTGTGTTCCGCAACCCACAAGTTGCGAAAGGCTGGGTTTTGGACGCTTGGTACGATGGTCAAATTGGTCAAGAGGTCGACGCCTTTGTCGGTCTTGAAGTGGACCAATAAGAAGCAGCTTGCAGAAAAAGCCGAATTGAATTAGCGCTGAAGAATGAAATGTTCAGTCTGCCCTTGGCGAGAGATAAAATAATTCCCTGTTGCCATGGATGCGGGAATGTCCCAATCGTTTTTCTTGCCTGAAGCGACCTCACGGCCCAGCGAATCCACGATGCGCCAAAAGGCGTTGTTGTTGTCGCTGAATTGAATCTTTTGACCGGGTTGAGCAGGGTTGGGGAACACTGAGAGTGCTGAGGTGTACTGGTCCTGAACGAAATTAGGGGCTTCCAAATCTTGGTATGTCGAGATGGTTGGAATGCCCAAGGTGGTGGTGATTTCCAACAGAGGGAATCCCATGCCTTCTCCCCACCATTGATAGACTGTTTGCACCCGCTCGATGGCAAACGGTTCACCCAGCTGCTCAATCAGGATGCTATCGGTTGCGACAAGATCGGTTCTGACGCGCAAGACATCGTATGAACCGCTTGGTAAAACCAGGGTGCCCCAACCATCCGCTGTGACCTCTCGAGTTTGATTGAGCCAGTAGCCTAAGATTCCGGTCAAGTCCAAGGTGAAAGCACCGCTGCTCGAAAATGTCTCTCCGAATGAGAATGGCAATGGGAAGAACTCATCGATGTCGCTGTATGTCACTGGCAAGTCAAATCCGGCAGAGCTCAAACCAATGCCCGCAATGGCATAATGATCGGCGTCTGTTTGGTAAAAACTATTGAACCCATCCAATGGGATCCCGATATCGATTCCGAGATCAGGAAATTCAGTTGGGAGAAAAAAGTCACATTGATAGGCTGAATTGAACGGACTGTTGAAGGCTAAAGCCGCAGTGATGGAAGCATCGCTCATCGGATTGGGTGAAACAGGAGCGTCGCCTAGGGATGTCAATGCGCTGGCGTCCCAAACGGCGTTGGCCCCGTCCGTGTCCAGCAATCCCAAATCCGTGACCAATGTGTTGACGAGGGGGTATGTGGCTCCTCCTTGTGGAAGGTCGGCTGATTCCAATGTGATTTGAAGATGAACAGGGGCCGCTAGTAGACTTATGAAAGCGGTAAAGAGCAGGAGTCGTGTGGCCATCGTCAGAGTGGATTGAATTGCTCTGAAAATTACAACCCTTCGTTCAAACTTGCATCCCGGCGTTTGCGCCGTTCTCCCCAATGGTTGAATTCACGTTGAAACCGAAGTCCAACTCCTTGGGTCGTCGCCCCATAAGGAGAGGACCATTCGGGGTTTTGTCGCGTGTGCCCCGTGACTTGAAAAGTGCCGTTGGCATCCAAATCATAGCTAATTGTCATGTCTTGGAGTTGAACATTTGATGCAGCAACTTGGCTCAATTGATTGGTTCCTATGGCTCCCTCAACATGCAAACGGTCATCCAAAAGTCGCGTGCTCAAGGCCACAGCCAACGATTGGTCTTCATCTGAGGGGTTGTTGCCGTAATCAAAGCCAATGTCCATGTCCGGTGAAATCTGGGAAATCCAATGGCCCAACTGATTGGCAATGAACGCGGTGCTCTGGTCTTGCACCAGGTCTCCTCCAAAACCGGATGTCAAGGGGTCTGGGCTTAAGAATTGATTTAAGACAAGAAGGCTTAAGGCTTGGCGATTGAGCTCTTCTTCGTTGATCAGTGCACCCTCTACAAGGGATGTTAGCTGAGGTGTTGCTTCAGGAAGATTGATTGAAAACCCAATGTCAGGCTGCATTAAAGCACCCTGCAATGCGAGGTTCAGGTGGACTGGTATGCGTCCCGGTAAATTGCTTTCGTCCGGCAGCAAGCCATCCAAATTCGTTCGAACCTTGTAGATTGTGTTCAAGTCTATAGCCGCTTCATACGGGTCGCCAAACCACGAAATAGTGCCTCCGGGTTCGATTTCGAATTGCTTGTTGATTAAATTTTGAAGCGTGAAGAAATAGGCACCTTCAACAACTTCAAGTTGTCCTGTCATATCGATCTGCTCAAAATCATTGATTCCGATGGACAAATCGCCAACGACGACCCCCATAATTTCATCTCCGACACTCTCATCAAAGATGATGCGCGCTTCGGCGTCTTCCGTCACATCAATGTTCAGATCCACTCGAAAACGGGATAGATCCGGAGCGTCTTTGGTGATTTCAACAAGGTCCTCTCGGGGGTCATGGAAGTGAATAAACGATGCATAGGAGGCATCTGATGCGCCATCCAGTGGGAGTGCAAACCGAGTTTCAGGTCCTGTTTTCAGCCGGGCTTCAATCTGCAGGTTGTTGTCATATCCGAATACATTGACATCCCCCGTGGCATATGCTGTGCCATAAAACCAGTCATTGTCCTCCCGGGTCAACTGAAGCAGTTGAAATGGGACCTCAGCTTCGAGCCCCACATCGAAGTTCCAATCAGTGAAGTGGTCGTGCATAATTGTACCGTTGATTCGAGCGATGTGACCTTCTGAATCTTGCGCCTCCCATTGGTCTAAGAAAAACTCGTCGGGTACCACTTCGCATAGCCCTTTGAGTTGGTACGTGGTCCCCAAATAGCCCACGTGAACCGCAGCTGAATCAGAAGCGAACCACCCTTCGATTGATGGCTTTTTAGGGGTTCCTTCAACCAATAAGTCACCCGATATGACACCACTCCATTGAACGGACTCAGGAGGCATCCAGGTGTTCAACCATTGCAGAGGTACGGATTCGAGCTTGAGTTCACTGTGCATAGGGCCCTCTAGGTCGAGTGCCAGGTTTCCTGTGGCTGAAATGGACGATTCAGTATCGATTTGAGCAGCGAGCCAATAGGTGGCGTTGGACTTGTCTCCGTCCATGAGGAGGTTGAAATTTTCTAGCTGCAAAGCGTTAAATCCAAATTTTTCGCCCTGAAACGCTGCTGCAAATGCTGAAACACCCTCGAGTCGACACCACTCAAAGCGAGCGTCCAAATTCTTGCCGCTAAAGTCATTGTAAGGAGCCATCTCAATGAAAGGGAAGGTCTTTCCGACTGCATTGACCGTCCAGAAACTTTCTTTGACCGGGCTGAAAAGCCCCGAGGTGTTCAAGGTCCAATTTTCAGAAGTCAGGCTGAAATTGTCACAGCTTAATTCCATGCCAGCTGAAGTGAAGTCAAGGTTCAGTTGGGGATGAGGTAAATCAGATTCAAATATTTGATTGCCAATTGGCAGGGACATATTGATTAACTGAAAGTTGAAGCAGTTGAGGTCTCTGTTTAGAGCCGACCATTGCATTTCTGAATGGCCGAATTGGGGAGAATCCCAAGAGCTGTCTAGCCACCAAATAGAGTCTCGTGATATGTCAATTTGAGCTTGCTCAATCCAAGCAACACCCGCTCTATGAAGCGAATCACATTGGGCATTGATAAAGATCGATTGCGCTTGATCATCCAAGTCGATTTGGATTCCTGAAGCTTCGAATAGATCCCATGTCAAATGTGGAATTGAGAGTTGGAATTTCGTTCCGCCAATTTGGCTGTAGGCCTTCAATCGAGAGCCACTCTCTATTGAAAAAGGAAGATGAGCGAGTGCTGCGATTGGAGCAAAAGAACGGACGCTGCATTCGGCTTGAAATTGAGGCGATTCAATGTCATTTGTGTTTTTCAGAAGCTTCTTCTCAGTCCAGTATTCACCCCAGCGTTTCCAGTCGTTCTCCAGGTTTAAATAGCCATTCGTCAGATCGGAATTCCAAGCAATCATGCTGCTCTCAGCGCTCCAACTTCCTTCAATGTCCATCCGATTGAATGCCATGGGGCGGCCGTTTTGGAGCAAGTTGATTTCACGCATTTCGAAGATCATTTGAATTTCACTGAAACGCATTCCGTTGACGCGCAGTGCTGTTCGTGCATGCAGTTCCCAGTCTTCTCGTTCGGAGAGCAGAAAAGGTTGAAATCCGAGCAACAGGCTTTCGGATTCCCAGTTCCAATGGCCTCGGTCTATGCTTCCTGTCCAAGACAATTCTAACGGCATCGGGTTGTCTTGGGAAGTGATCGTGCCGGAGCAACTCCACTCCGGTAGAGAATCTTTCAAGCGGTTTCGGTAGGCATTGACTGTGGCAGAAATTGTCCCGTTATTGGATAAAGTCAGTTGAGTCTGGCCCAAAATGGCATTAGAGCTCCAGTCCACCCTTCCAGATGCAGCCCAGGCTTGGCCGTATCCGCGCTCTATTCCCAGCCAAGCAGGAATGTTATGCGATTCCCAATCAATCTCGTGAGATTCGGCAGATGGCTTCCAGTCAACCGCTCCTGTCAAAGGCAATTGCTGCGTTTCCAATGTCAACTCCCAATCGGCCTGAATCGATTGGTTTTCTGTTCGCCAATGCACGCCCCACTCATCGTTTGTTCCGAGACGGGTTGTCAAGGAATCGATCCATTGGCTTTGTTGGGAGCCCACGGGTGTAGAGCCCAAAGTTTTCAAGGTTTTCAGAGCGCTTCCCTTGAGTTCTCCTGAAACGTCCCATTTCCCATCATTTTTTTGTTCCCACCGAGCGTTGTCAATGGAAGAAATTCCAGGCAGACCTGTCCATTCGTGCATCGAAATGAGCCAACCTGTTGGCTTCTCCCAATGAACCTCCAAGGCACCCTGCAGTTTGTTCGGGTTCAATTGCGAGGAGAGCCATTGACCCCATTCGATCGCAATGTTTTGATGGTCTAGGGCCTTTTGACTCCAATGCGGAAAGTCGACTCCTTGCTCCAGTTGAGCTTCAGCTGTCAGTTCAGTTAAGGCCCAGTTTTCCCATTCACCATCCGCCTGGCCATGGATGTTGAGCAGGGAGCTCTTTGCAATTCCGGAGTCCCAATGCCATGAAGTGGCATCCGAAGACCAAATTCCTGAGAGCATTGAAATGTTGATGGAGTCATGGCCGAATGCGTCCCCTGCGACGCGTCCTTTGAGGTCAATCAGTTCGCCATGCTGTTCGTTTAGAAAGAGCTCGATGTTTCGGCATTCCATTCGGTCAATCACTGCGCTCATGGCATCGGAATCCACGTTCATTCGAATTGCGAAATTCTCAATGAACACGTGTTGCAAGGAGACGGAGAGAGGCCTCTTCTGAGCCGTTGTGTGCGGGTTGGCGTGCAAGGCGTTCCATTGCGTAAGTCCGCTCGCGTCGATTTCTGCGCCGGATAAATGCAATGTCCCCAATTGCCAAGTACCGCGTGTTCTATGCCAAGCGCCCAATTTGATTGTGGCAATGTCCAGCAATGGCAGTTCTTGCTCAGGCTGCCCCAATCGGCAATGTGTGAGTGCAAACTGTCGGTTCCACCAATCGATGTGCAAGGACTCAAAATCAAGCCGCAATCCGGTTTGCTTTTCAAACCCCATCGCCAATTGGCGAGCTACCGCGGACTGGACCCTTTCTGTTCGCAGGGCGAGTCCCGCGATAAAAAGCAAACTAACGATAGCTGCGATCGCGCGAATCAGCCATTTAAGGGAAGTGCTTTTCATCCGAAGGGAAGTTACATGTTCTGTGGGATAAGGACCTAATTTTGTACCGTCAACTGAATCCACAAGTCCACCGTTCTTTATGCGATACAACTCTTGCATCTTGGCCATTGAATCGTCTTGTGATGACACCTCTGTGGCGGTTATTCAGGGCCGTAAAGTCCTGTCCAATGTGGTTGCCAATCAAGCGGTCCATGTTGGCTACGGAGGAGTCGTGCCTGAATTGGCAAGCAGGGCGCACACACAAAATATTGTGCCTACGGTCGAAGCCGCTTTGAAAGCAGCAGGCGTAGCTCCTGAAGCCTTGGATGCCATTGCCTACACTCAAGGCCCCGGTCTTATGGGGTCCTTGCATGTGGGCGTGGCTTTTGCGAAGGCGTGGGCCTATGCTTTGGGAAAGCCCACCATTCCGGTGCATCACATGCACGCTCACATTTTGGCTCATTTTCTTGAACCGGGAGACCCTCCACAGTTGCCATTTCTATGCTTGACCGTTTCCGGTGGACACACGCAGTTGGTCCGAGTCAACGATCCAATGGCCATGGAGGTGATTGGTTCAACGCGTGACGATGCAGCAGGTGAGGCCTTTGATAAAATGGCCAAATTGATGGGCTTGCCTTATCCGGGTGGTCCTGAAATCGACCGACTTGCCTCCGATGGAGATCCGAATGCTTTTGCATTTACGCGTCCAAAAGTTGAAGGTCTTGACATGAGTTTTAGTGGATTGAAAACACAGATATTGCATTTTTTGCAGCGTGAATTGCAATCGAATCCTGGGTTTGTAGATGAGCGAAAGCACGACATTGCAGCAAGTGTGCAACACGCCATCTTGGATATTTTATTGAGTAAATTGGAGGCGGCGGTCGAATCTACCGGAATTCGTGAAGTGGCTATTGCTGGAGGTGTTTCGGCCAATCGTGGATTGCGAAAAGCCCTTGAAACGAGAAGAGAGCAGTTGGGCTGGAACGTGCACATTCCACCCATGGCTTACTGCACGGATAATGCAGCCATGATCGCAATCACGGGGGCAATTCAATATGAATCGGGCTTCCGAGGTACGATTGCCGATTCTCCTAATCCACGTTTGCCATTCTAAGTCTGTCGGTTGATTCAGATGGCTTGGGTGGAGGCTCTAGTGCCCACAAAGGAAGTTGAATCTCAGCGACGACGCCGTTTGTGAATGGGTCCTGCGCCGATGGTTTTCTCAGCTCCAGCCGTCCAGGATGTCGAAGGAGATCAAGGCGTTCTCGGATAATTGCAGTTCCCCTGGACTGGTGTCCTTCTCGTTTGTTTGAGGTGTTCTTTACATCGGAGCTTCCCAAGCCTTTTCCATTGTCATGAACTTGTAAAACGAGCGTTTCATCTTCCCAGAATACATGAATTTGAATTTGCGGATCCTCAGAGGAGAGCCCGGAAAGACCATGCCAGATCGCATTTTCAACCAGTGGCTGCAATAAGAATTTGGGGCAGGGGGTTCGTTCTAGGTTGACCGATGAATTGACTTTGGAATCCCAACCAATGGATTTCGATATCCGAAGAGACTCCAACTCGATGTATTGCTCAACATGGTTGAGTTCTTGTTGAATCGAGCCAATAATTTGATCATTGTGTATGAACCCTTGCATTAACAGTTTTCGAAAGCGCCTAAAAACGTTGCTTGCTTGATCACCTTGCTCGTTTAGTAAAAGATGTTGAATTCCGGTGAGGACATTGAATAAGAAATGCGGGTTCATTTGTGACCGCAAGTTGTTCCGCTTGGCTTGTCTTACCTCGTCTTTGAGTTCGATGTTTTTCTTGACTTGAGCGACACTTTGTATCAATAGTTGTTCTTGAATCGTAGCGTTTTGCAATTGCTTCGCTCTATGGTATGCTGAGTTGTCTATCCTGACTTGTGCGTACAGGAGGGCAGAGGCCAAAAGAATCATGAACGACCACCACGAGGCCGAACGTGTGAATTCAACCCATTTTGCAGCGAAAGGCGCGAATTGAATGCCCCAACTTGCGGTGGACAATGCGATTCCAAGTGCGGACAAAGCGGTCAGCCACATGGTGCTAACAGACCCTGTTTTTCGCACTTTCCATGGAAGGAGAGCGGAGAATACACGAAAAAAAACAAAAGTGATCAGGGCAAAACCGAGATGCATTGGAAAGACTTCCAACCACGATTCAATGGAAACAGGCATGTGCAAGTTTCCGGAAATTAGAGCGTCAAAAGCACGGTGTTTTTGTAAGTGTCACCAGTGAGTTTGTAGCTGTGCCATCCGCACGATGATGTCATCCTTGAAGGTCATCTTCAGCATAGGCCTGACGCAACTCGCTCTGTAGTTTTCGGAGGTAGTCTTCCTTGAGCCAATTCTTGTAGTTCTCCGTTGTTTTGGAGATGCACTTGGAGTAAAGCCGCACGCGGTAAATGATGTCGCCTTCCAGCTCTTTCAATAGGTCCGACGCGTCCCAGAAGTCTTGGCATAGATACCGAACGATGCTCACGTGGTGTGCAATGCTCAGTTCGATGGCGTCTTTTGGTCTTCCGCCTGTTCGCATCACTTCAACATAAGCCTCGGCCATATTGAAATCAGGATCAGGACCACCGTCCAATCGCTTCATCAAATCGTCCGAATACTCATAGACAAACTCTTCCTCGATTTCTTCGTCGGAGTAAAGGCCCTCGATGTAAGAGTTGGGTGATTTGAAGATATCGGCCCAATTCACGTGCGTGTCCCACAGTCCAAATCGTCGGGCATTGTTGCCCAAATCGATGACATTGAATTTTTTCTTGTGGGGCAAAACCCGTGAACCTCGACCGATCATCTGATGGTATAAGGTCAAAGACTTTGTGGCGCGATTCAAAATAATGGTTTCAACGGAAGGGGAGTCGAATCCAGTGGTCAAAATGGAAACAGAACTCAGAATGGCATCTTGCTTCTTTTCAAACCACTCAAGAATGTCGTGCCGTTCTTTTTCGCTGTGGGTATTGTCCAAGTGTTTGCACTCGTAGCCCTCTTCCTCAAACATCGCCTGAACGGACTTGGATGTATTGATTCCGTTGTTGAAAATCAGTGTTTTGGTGTTCTTGGCCTTTTCTTCATAGGCATAGAGCAGTTTCTCTTGCATGAGGTAATTGCCATACAACCGCTCAGAACTGCTGACCGTATAGTCTCCGTTGATTCCAATCTTCAGGGATCGGAGATTCACATCATAACTGTAGGTCACCGCTTCGGCCAAAAATTCCTGCTCCACCAAAGCAGAGATCGATTCCCCCACAATCAACTCATTGTAGTTGTCCTTCAGTGGGAGTTTGATGTTGGAGCTCAATGGTGTCGCAGTGACACCTAAAATCACTTGGTTGGCGAAATATCCAAATAACTTACGGAAGCTGTTGTAATGCGCTTCGTCAATGATCACCAAGCCCAAATTCTCAAAATCAATACGCTCATCACTGAGTCGATTGTTGAGCGTTTCGACCATGGCGACATAGCACCAGAAATCCTCATCATCATCCAGTTCTTTGACCTTGCTATTGATGATTTTGTTCGGTACCCCGATGTCGGTTAGCATGCGGCTAGTTTGTCCGCACAATTCAATTCGGTGAGTGAGAATAAGAACTCTTTTCCCGGTTTCCAGAATGAATCGCTTGGCCAACTCAGAAAAAATCACGGTCTTTCCTCCACCTGTCGGCAATTGAAAAAGCACGTTGTACCGTTCTGGAAATTTTTCCATTCGGCCCATCAACGTACTAATGGCATTTTTCTGGTAACCATACAAGGTTTTTCCTTGATTGGTCTCCAGTTTGTTACGAAGCGTAGTGTCAGTTAACGACAAAGGTAATCGGGTGCAAGATGGAAGAAACTCCGTCAAAATGGAATCGGGAGCAAAGCACAAAAGTACTTCTTCCTTTTGTACCACAAAGAATCTTTGAAAGAGGTTTTCAACGAATTCGCTAAGCTTGGTTGGAAAGCTTCCTCAAAGCACAGATTTTTGTGCATGTCGAATCAGAGTTTGCAGCTGTTAAACCAACTCCCGGATTCCTGGAAACGAGTCTTGGCGACAAGGGTTGATAGGAATGTTTGGACGGGGCTGGACGGGGCTCTCGCTCGTGCCCGCTCAGAGGGAACGTGTTATCCTCCCGCAGGAATGGAGCTCACTGCTTTGTGTGAATGCGAGCCCCACGCGGTGAAAGTGGTCATTTTGGGTCAGGACCCATACCATGGAGCGGGGCAAGCGCATGGACTCGCATTTTCAGTCATGTCGGGAGTGACGTGGCCGCCTTCACTTCGAAACCTCTTGAAAGAACTATTGGATGACGTTGGCCCCGAGAATCAAACTTTGAATAAAGTGGGCCATCAAGGTGCATTGCAGCATTGGTCGCAGCAGGGGGTGTTGCTGCTCAATGATGTTTTGTCCGTTGCCCACGGCAGCCCGGGGAGTCATGTTCATTTTGGCTGGCAAATGGTCACGGGTGCGGTATTGGATGTTTTGCAGGAATCCGATCGTCCCATTGTCTTCATCCTTTGGGGAAGCCAGGCTAGGAAGCACAAGAAGAACATTGACCATCCTGATCATCTCGTACTGGAATCGCCCCATCCAAGTCCACTTTCGGCCTATCGAGGTTTCTTTGGCTCCAAGCCATTTAGTCTGGCCAATGCTTGGCTTGTTTCCAAAGGTTTAGAGCCCATCAGTTGGTAACAATTTCAGCCACTCTACCACATGCCCTTGCCGATCGTCCCCACCAGCGAGCATCCATTCCAAGTTGGGACCACCGCAGATGAGGGCATTCACGGAGCGACGACATCCACCATTGCGGTGCGTCCATTTGGCCAAAGGTTGCAGGCTGTCAACCGACCAGCATTTAACCGTTTTGTCTCGACTTGCCGTCCAGATCAAATCGCCCGTTCGCTGCATGCGGTAAATCGCTCCCTCGTGGCCGGGTAAGCTTAGGATGCTTTCGCCGGTCTCATCCCAAACCCGCAAGTGGCCATCCCGTCCTCCGGTAATCCAAACATTCTTGGCTGCGATGAAAATAGCAGCATACAATCCGCCTTCATGGAAGCCCATTGCAGGCGCACCATCCAAGCCGGCTGTGTCAGCTGGATTCCACAGTCGTCCCTCACCATTGCTGGAGCTGACGAAAATGCTGGAGCCATGCGCCACGAGAGTCCGGATTTTGTCTGGTGATGACAAAGCCCATTCACCTGTGAGCTTACCGTCCGTCCATTCCAGTACGCGTCCATCGCCACCTCCAGAGTAGATTTGTCCGTTGGTATGCAGGAGCAGCGCGAAGACACCTCCTCTGTGAGCGGACCATCGGATCACAGAGCCCTTTGAGTCGAGAAAGAACAATTCACCATCCTCTGTGCCTGCGACCAATCCATCCCCGTTCAAGCAAATACAAAAAAAGGCTTTTTCATGGTGTAGAACCGCTTGGCCCGCCGTCGGGTCGTCAAAAGACCATTTGGCCACCACGCCATCCCCCCCGGCTGTCACCCATTCTTGGGTCGTTGAATTCCAGGCAGCATCATATAAAGCACCTTGGTGACCGGAAAGTGTCCTCTCTTTATCATTCGTTTCCATCAATTTCCGAATTTAGCGCTCTCACGAACAAACACACAGCATGCAGTACGTATTTCTCGCCATGGCCATTTTAACGATTGTCGCATTCATTCAATACCGCAGAAAGAAATAACAGACCTTTGTAGTTCAAAGAAAACCATGAGCAAGCCCTCTATCCCGAAAGGAACACGCGATTTTGGACCCCATGTCATGGCGCGGCGCAATTGGATGTTCGGCATCATGCGCAACGCGTTTGAACGGCATGGGTTCCAGCCCATTGAAACGCCTGCCATGGAGAACCTCTCCACCTTAACCGGAAAATATGGAGAGGAGGGAGACCAGTTGATTTTCCGCATTCTAAACAACGGTGATTTTTTAGCCAAAGCCGATGCCGATGCGTTGGCTTCTTCAGATAGCAAAGCGCTTGTTCCGAGCATTTCAAAGAAGGCCTTGCGCTATGATTTGACCGTGCCATTTGCGCGGTTTGTGGTCATGTCGCGCAATGAACTGCAGTTTCCGTTTCGGCGATATCAAATGCAAACAGTGTGGCGCGGAGATCGACCGGGCAAAGGACGGTACCAAGAATTCACGCAATGTGATGCGGACATCATCGGATCTGAAAGCGCTTTGTGCGAATTGGATTTGATGTTGATTTTTGATGAGGTATTGACCAACCTTGGGGTGCCGGGGTACCGCATTGCGATCAACGACCGCCGCCTGCTCAATGGGCTGGCCAGAAGTTGGGGTGTGTCAAAACAACTCGGAGATTTGACCATTGCTTTGGACAAATGGGACAAGGTGGGAACATCAGGAGTTGTCAAAGAATTGAGTGATCGGGGGTTTGCACCAACGGTGATTCAATCCGTGGAACAACTGTTTGAGTTGCTTCAGCAGCCGGAATTTTCAGATCGCATCGAAGGGTTGCGGGCAATGCTTTTAGCGGACGATATTGAGGCTCAAGATGCGTGGGTCGAATTGCAGCTGCTGTTTCAACGGGCTGAAAATTGCGGGATTGACCCTGATCGTTTGGTGTTTGACCCGGCCTTAGCACGAGGATTGGACTACTACACAGGAGCCATCTTTGAGGTTCGTGTTGACAACGCACCCGTGGGGAGCATATGCGGAGGAGGACGCTATGCGGACTTGACAGGGATCTTCGGTTGGGAAGGCATGAGTGGAGTCGGAATCAGTTTTGGAGCGGATCGCATTTATGATGTGCTGGAACATTTTGATTGTTTCCCTGAGGAATCCCGCGTCGGTTCCAAAGTGATGATCTTACAGATGGATGCGGAGGGTGTGGATGATGCCTTGATTCTACAGCAAGCCCTTCGACAGGCCAAGGTGGACACCGAGTTGTATCCGGACCCGGCAAAAATGAAAAAGCAACTGAAGCACGCAGCGGATTTGGGGGTTCAGTTTGTAGCCATGCGCGGAGATCAGGAGCGTGCTGCAGATGTATGGACGTTGCGGAACATGACAACGGGCGATCAATTGGCCTGCGGCGTCGATGAGCTTGTCAGCCACGTCGTTTCGTCTTCTTAGGCCACAACTTTTAGCGTGTGATTCCACGCAATTTTCGATTCTTCCTCAGAATATTCTCCAAGCAATTTGAGGCGGTGTGAACGGATGATTTGAGATTCTACGAAACTCGGATGTTCGCAGCTTATTGCGATTTCGCCATCCTCCACATCCAATAATAAGTACATCGGATCAATCGGTTCGTTCGTGCGCTCAGCCCATTCGAAAAAAGGCCAAACCATGGACTCGACCCACGGACTAATCCTCAGACTCTCGGTGCATCGTCCTAAATGAGAAGCATCAAGCATGCCATCATCGACGTCGCAACGAAAGCGTCCTGCAGTCAATAATTCCATCAGGCTCAAGTGTGCTTTGATGTGCTCAATTGTAGTTTCGAGCGTGAGAAAAGGGACTGAGCCTTCATAAAGAATGTGTCTCAAATGCCTGGAGAAAAGTGTGATGATACGCTCTGCCCGACCGTGGTCTCCAAACGTTAAGTGGTTTTCTATGGCGATAAGAATGATTTGAAATCGTTGGTCATATCGATCCATGACCATTTGAGATTGTTCAGCTTTCTCGAGACGCAGACTGAGGCGTTCTTTTTCATGCAATCGTTGAAGCTGCAGCCTCAATTGAACGAGCCGTGAGTGAATGGAGTCAGGTGATTCTGTTCTTTTCCGCGTATTCTGGAAAACCGGTTTTTCAGGAATAAATAAGAGAAAGATCGTCAACCCAGACACAATCGCTAGCGACCAAATTGGATTTTGCAGTCCCGCGTAAACGCCGCCGCTGGTGCACCAAATTAAAAATACGAAGAGCCATCGAAGCTCCGTCCCTCGCAGCCATGCAATCAGCTTATGTGGAATAAGATGTTCACTCAAAGGCCTTGCAAAAGGATGTTCAGCCTTAGCGTACTTAACAATGGCAAGAAACCCCACTGCAACCCAGCCCATCATCCATTCGGTCATGGTTGCGAAACTACGGTGTTGAGCCATTTTCGAGCGGCTGCGAACGCACTGATTTGCTGCCGTTCAACTTGAGTTTGTAGACGTTCCCAAGCAGCTTGGTGTTGCGGGGAAATTTGCGATTGTTCGAAAAGCAATGCCCGAACATGGTCATTGAATTGACGAGTGGATTGACGTGAACGTTGAGTCTCCATCCAGAGGTTGTCTTTCCAAAGGTGCATCAAGTTTTGAATGGCACCGCACGCGTCCATGATTCCAGTTTGTTTCAATGCGCTCATGGTTTGAACGAGGACTTCATGCCCCCCTTGTGCGGGAGGGAACAAATGGATGGCTTGGCGGTATTGCAGTGCAGCATGTTCGGCCTGAGATGCTGAAGGACCATCACATTTATTGACCAAAATCAAATCGGCCATTTCCATGATACCACGCTTGATTCCTTGTAAATCGTCACCGGCACCAGGCAGCATCAGTAAAATGAAGGCATCCGTGAGTTGACGAACGGAGGTTTCAGATTGGCCGACTCCAACAGTCTCGACGATGATGCGATCGAATCCAGCAGCTTCGCAAAGCAGGATGGATTCGTGTGTCGCCCGCGTGACCCCTCCAAGTGTTTGGGAGGATGGACTCGGACGTATGAAGGCCATCGGGTTTTTGGTCAACGCTTCCATGCGGGTTTGATCTCCAAGAAGACTTCCGCCGGAACGCTCGCTACTGGGGTCGACGGCCAGAACGGCCACGCGGTGCCCCATTTCAATCCAAGCGGCGCCAAAGGATTCGATGAAGGTGCTCTTCCCAACGCCCGGAACACCGGTGATGCCCATGCGCCAGCTTTTCGGATTGCTAGAAGTAGACTGCAGTAAATCCAATAATTCCTCCAATTGGTCCCGGTCTCTGGGAAGTCGGCTCTCAGCCAAGGTAATGGCTTGTCCCAGGGCCTTTCTGCTGCCATTTTGAATGTCGTGAACCCATTGAGCGGTTTCTAACGGTGCTTCATGCGCACTGAGAATGCGTGCCTTCGCTTTGCGAATGGCCTCCTGTGATGAGGCCTTAGTCCGTTCGTTATTCTTTTTTGGGCTAGCTTTTTGCGGCATGATTCGAAGGTAATACGATGCCAAGAGTATCTTGCGGTCATGTCGAAGACAGTTATGCGATTCGCACTGTGGAGTATTGTGCAATGTGTTTTTTGTTCCCTTGCATTTTCTCAGGAAAGCATCGTTTCTCAACGTTGTGACAGTTTGATGCTGGTTTCAGGGAGTGTGAATGACGCATCCGGTCACATGATTCCCGTGGCCATGGTGGTGAACCGGTCTCGAATGGGGGGTGGGCAGTTTGTCGACCATCTAGGAACTTTTCTGCTGGCCGTTTGTCCTGGAGATACCCTGGCTTTTGGTGCGATTGGTTTTCATACTGTCGAGCGCATTGCTCCCGAACAAGGTCGTCAATGGGATTTGGAAGTGCGTTTGCAACGTTTGCAAGTAAAAGTTGGTGTGGCTGAAGTTGTGGCGCCGAGAGAATTGCGAGAAATTCTCCGTGACATCGAGGCCTTGGGCTACAACGAGGAGGATTACCGGATTTCAAAAGTGGATGCGCTGGCTAGCCCGATCACATTCTTGTATGAAGCATTGAATCGTGATGAGAGGAGCAAACGTCTTGTGGCTGAAATGGAGAACACAGACCGGAGGCATGAGCTGTTGCGCGAACTCTTTATCAAGTATGTTGACTATGACATCATTTCCCTCAACTCCTTTGAATTCGAAGCCTTTATCGCATTTTGTGATCCAGGAGACGCACTGTTACAGGCCTGGACGCAATATGAATTCATTCGGTACATTCAACAACGTTTTGAGTTATTCCGCGGATTGCCCTCAAAGTTGAATGAAAGCGATTATCAATACCAATTGGACTGATTCAGACGAGATATGCGCTGTCTAAATAGTAGACAAAGACCTGGAATAGCCATCCAATCATGCAGGTGCCAACAGCCAATCCGTGCCAAAACGGTCGCTTGATGTCGTCGAATCGTGTGACGTAATCAACGAATAAAACGCCAATCCCGAACACTTGAATCAGCATGATGGCGCCCCTTACCTCGTCCATGCTGGACTCAATCGATTGAATCCATGACGGAGTCCACGTCTCCAAAAACTCATTCCACAGAAAAAATAATTGAAAGCTGACCATGCAGGCCAATGTGATGAGCAAGAGAGAATTCGTGCGAAGAAGCATAGTTTGAACTGCGAAGGATGAGACAAGCACGAAGGTAGTTTGATTTGAATGCACTAAGTTTGATTTCCCGACGTTGTTTAGTCCGAAGTAAAGAAGCACTCATGTATTCTCAAAAAATAAATCACATGCGCCTGCAGCAAGCAATCATTGTATTCTTAGGTGTATTGTCTGTAGCTGTCTTGTTGACCTCATGCGCTCATTCAGAATCATGCAGCGCATATCAAGAAATTGAATTGCCCGAGTGAACAGGGGGCGAGCTTCGAGGAGTTAAAATTGAAAATAGATGAACGGTTGCATATCAGCACTCGTTCCGGCCCAGGCGATTCCAATGGCCACCACGGTGAGAAGCCACAATATGGGCAATGGCAATCGACTAAACGCTTGCCGGTATCCGGTTTTCCATGTGTTAGGTAAAAGGTGAATGGTGTAGCCAATCATCATCACGGTCAACACGGAACGGTATCCCCATAGGATTTCAAGGAAGGGACTTCCGGCAATCCCATGCATCAGTTTCTGCAGCATGGCGTTGGCAGAAAACCATTCACTCCACATGTTGTGAGGAGCGCCCATCTCTTCCCACCGAGATTGACTTCCTGTGCGAAACCAAATCCGAGTGAACGTGATGAAGTGGAAGGTGAGCAGGACTCCAATGAGATGCTTCCACCACCGGTCTTTCACTTCCCAAGGACTCATGCGTTTCCAATATTTATAAACGATGAGGCCGAATCCATTCAACGCGCCCCAGAGGACAAAGTTCCAGCTTGCTCCATGCCACAAGCCGCCAATCATCATCGTCATCAAGAGGTTGATGTTGGTTGAAATGTTCCGCTGAAAGGAGGGGAATGCCCAAGCTGCTGCCCAGAGAAGAAGAAGGATCCCACTGCCAACGAGCACCCAGCCCATGGAAGGAGAGAGCAAAAGCAGGAAGAGAAAAAAGATGCTGCCACTAATCCATGTGAACATGGAGGCGCTGCGGTTCCCGCCCATCGGGATGTAGAGATAATCTTTGAGCCAGCTAGAAAGACTCATGTGCCATCGTCTCCAGAACTCCCCGAGATTGCGCGCTTTGTAAGGTGCATTGAAATTGGTTGGGAGCTGAAACCCCATCAACAAGGCCACACCAATGGCCATGTCCGTGTAACCACTGAAATCGCCATAGACCTGAAGGCTGTAACCGTACAATCCGAGTAAGTTCTCAAAGCCTGAATAGCCCTCAGGATTGGCGAATACCCGGTCAACAAGGTTGACGGCAACGTAGTCTGCGAGCCAAACTTTCTTGATGAGTCCATTGAGAATCCAGAACAAAGCCATCCCAAATCCAGCCTTCGTCAGGGCATAAGGCTGATGAAGTTGTGGAATGAAATTCTTGGCACGAACGATGGGGCCGGCCACGAGTTGCGGGAAAAACGAAACAAAAAAACCAAAATCAATCAAGCTCTTGACCGGTTCTACATCCTTTCGATAAACGTCCAGGGCATAGGACATGGTTTGGAACGTGTAAAAGGAAATTCCAACGGGCAGTAGAATGCGATCTACACGAAAGTTGGTTCCTAAATTGACATTGGCCAAATCACCCAATACATGGTTTGGATTCCAATGGGTTCCAAGCAAAGGGCTGATGCTATCGGACAGGAAGTAAGCATACTTGAAATAGAAGAGCAAGCCTAGGTTGATTGCGATGCTCCAAGCAAGCCAAATTTTCCGCGGCGTTCCATGAGCTTGATGGATCCGACGGCCAATCCACCAGTCCGAAATCGTGGAGAAGAGAAGGATGAGGACAAATGAACCGCTCGTTTTCCAATAGAAGAAGAGACTCACAGCAAACAAAAAGGCATTCCGCAAAGCCTTCTTTTTGTCAAGAAGTGCAAAGCCTGTGAACACGAACAAGAAAAAGCCCCAAAAAGCTCCATTCATGAAGGTGAGCGGATCGTTGGCGTCAAAGAGGAACCATTCCATCATCGTTCTTGCGAAGATGGTTCAGGAATGGAAGTTGGCCTATTCTTGTTCGCCTCAATCCAAGATGAAAAAAGTAAATCGGCCAACTTGTCGTATCCAGATGGCGTGAAATGGATGAGGTCGGCTTGTGCCAATCCAGCGTCATGCCAATCCATGATGGAGCCGATGTCCTCCATGGCTTTGCCGAGGTCAAAAGTCGCACAGCCGTGTGACAAGGCGATTTTCTCTTGGATGGCTTGAACTTGTTTGGATCGTGCCCTCATGGATTGCCCATCTTTCATGGAATCTGTATTGCTGAGTAGCACCAAAGCTGCGTTGGGAGCCATGTTTTGAATTCGCTGCACGAGGGAGTCATAAGCGTGAGCGAAGCCGTCATCAACCCCAGAAGATCCCGCCGCATGAACATCATTGATCCCGAGTCCCAAAAAGACAATGTCCAGGTCGGGCAATGGCCATTCACTTGCCCA
>TARA_B110000503_G_scaffold73215_1_pt1 | contig 21832 bp, 20 predicted proteins | sample TARA_B110000503 | Tara Oceans TARA_B110000503 (sample SAMEA4397472) | marine metagenome | biome: Polar Biome; feature: [SRF] surface water layer (ENVO:00010504); material: water (ENVO:00002006), including particulate matter (ENVO:01000060) such as... | depth 5 m | reverse complement strand
ACGATCAAATTGACGGCCCCCGTGATTTGAAAGAATTATTCCTTGAACACCTAACTTCGCGACTGCTTTTGCATCCTCAACGCTTTGGATTCCTTTGACTACAATTGGACCCTTCCAGACAGAACGCAACCATGTTATATCTTTGAATGTAGTTGATGGATCAAAAATAGCGGCGGCCAAATGTGAAAGAGATTTATCCCAACCTCGAAAGGCCGCAAATTCCAATTTGCCGGTAGTAAAAAGATTTAGCCACCAAATAGGTTTGCGTGCAATAGCTAAGACCGTATTAATTCGAATTCGCGGCGGAATTGTAAGTCCATTTCTATTATCGCGATAGCGCAATCCTGTTACGGGAGTATCAACTGTTAAGACTAGTGTTTCAAAACCGCTATCTCTTGCCTGTTTAATAACGGCCAAGCTGTCATTACGATTTTTCATAATATAAAGCTGGAACCAGCGCCTTGAATTTGGAACTGCTGCAGCGAGTTCTGCTGGTGAAGTTGTTCCCATGGTTGAAAGTGCGTAGATAAGATTTTTATTTGCAGCAACATTAGCGACTGCTGGTTCTCCTACATAATGCATAAGTCTGGTGTAGCCAGTAGGAGCAAGGCAGATTGGAATATCCACGCTCTTACCTAGAATCTTCTCACTGGTATCAATCTTAGAGACATCACGCAGAACCTTGGAATTGAATTCAATTCTTGAAAGTGCATCTCGGGTTCGAGAATAGGCAATCTCATCTACTGCACCACCTTCAACGTAGTCATAAACTACTTTTGGTACGCGCTTCTTGGCAATTAAGGCTAGATCATAAATACTTTGCGCCCGCTCAAGTCTGCCTTTATATGGATTTAGAGAGGGCAGGTGCCAATCAATTAGAGACCAGAAGTATGGAAGGCTCGGGAATTTACGAGAGCTCCGAATCATGGCGCCAATTTACCCTACAATTGCGCTCATTAGAATATGCAGGAAATAATGAATTGATTAAGGGGTCCCAAAAGTGGCTGATTCAAGTTTTGATATCGTCTCTGAAGTAGATCATATGGAAGTAGATAACGCTTTCAACCAGGCAGACCGAGAGATTGCTACGCGTTTTGACTTCAAAAATACTGACAGCAAGATTGAAAAATCTGGCGAGAAGTTTTTAATTGAGGGCCAATCCGAAGAGAAGGCCAAGGCTGTCCTAGAAGTTTTCAAAGATAAATTGGTCAAGCGTCAAGTTTCATTGAAGCATCTTGAATCTTCTGATCCAGAACTTAGCGGTAAAATTTATAAGATTAATTGTTCACTAAAGGAAGGTATCTCCACCGAGAATGCCAAGAAGTTGGCGAAGATTATTCGAGATGAAGGTCCTAAATCTGTAAAGACCCAGATCCAAGGTGAAACTCTGCGCGTAACGAGCAAATCCCGTGATGATCTACAGGCGACGATGGCAATGGTAAAAGAACAGACTTTAGACTTTGCGGTTCAATTTACGAATTATCGCTAATTAATGAGTAAATACCGCCTCGGTTTAATTTACGGATTATCTTCATACACGCTCTGGGGGCTCTTCCCACTTTATTGGCCACTTCTACAACCAGCAACACCGTTAGAAATGGTCTCCCATCGGGCAGTCTGGTCACTAGTTTTCTGTGTAATTTTGCTTGCGATTGGCCATCAACTTAAATCTACTTTCACGCTAATGATCTCTCCGGGAATTTTCTGGCGCTTAACACTAGCGGCATTCTTTATTTCAATAAATTGGCTTTCCTATATTTGGGCTGTAAATAATGAGCAGATTGTTGAAGCATCGTTGGGTTATTACATGCAACCAATCCTCCTGGTCATGATGGGAATATTGGCATTCAAAGAGAAGATGCGAAAGATACAGTGGGCCTCTTTTATCGTTGCAGCCTTTGGCGTCATAATTCTTACTATCGATTATGGGCGACCACCTTGGGTCTCTTTTGCACTTGCCTTCTCTTGGAGCTCTTATAGCTTTGTAAAGAAGAAATTAAATTTAGGTGCTTTACAAGGCTTGGCTATCGAAACCCTTATTTCATCAGTATTTTATGGCACTTATTTAATCTGGATAGGCTCAAATGGCACGGGTCAATTTGGTAAAGCTCCTGGGCTAACACTTCTTTTAGTTGGCGCAGGTCTAGTAACCGCCATTCCACTCTTGCTATTTAACGGTGCAACATCACGAATTCCATTTACAATGATTGGGCTACTTCAATACTTGACGCCAACAATTCAGTTTCTTCTTGCAGTCTTCTTGCGCCATGAACCAATGCCAAGTGGGCGTTGGCTTGGATTTGTATTTATATGGCTCGCTCTGATAACTCTGGGTTATGACTTAATTAAGTCAGGAAGTTCTAGAGATAACCGCTTGGCTCAGCCCGATTAGTGCATCTTTTGCTGGCCCTTCAGGAAGTTCATCAAGATGAAGCTGTGCTGACGTACCATACTTGGCTACTAGATCGCGAGATTTAGTAAGCGCGATATGGGTCCGCAGTTTGGTAATAGTTTCCTTTACAACTGCTTCATCAGTAATTGGCGCCGATAATATCTGCTTTAGTTCGAAATCAGCAGGGTCATTGGATTCAAGAATGAATAATGTTACCAGCGTCGGAACTCCTTCGCGAAGATCTGTTCCGGGAGTCTTGCCTGACTCTTTAGAATCACTTGTGATATCAATAATGTCATCAGCTAATTGAAAAACAATTCCTATCTCTTCGCCAAATTTTGTAAGCGCTTCCATTACCTTTGCATCGGCGCCTGAGATCATCGCGCCATATCTTGCACTTGCAGAGATCAACGAACCAGTCTTGTCTGCTACAACTCCTAGGTAATGTTCTAGCTGCGTCTTACCTGCACTTGAGCCTTGGGTCTCAGTTATCTGTCCGATAACTAATCTCTCAAAGGTTAGGGCTTGTAGCCGAACTGCTTCCGGTCCTAAATCTGCAAGCAGCTGGGAAGTTTTTGCGAATAAATAATCACCCGTAAGGATTGCAACCGTGTTGTTCCAGCGATTATTGGCGCTCTCTACCCCACGTCTAAGTGGCGCCTCATCCATAACGTCATCGTGATACAAAGTTCCTAAATGAGTTAGTTCGCAGACAACTGCCGCTTCAATAATTCCCTTAGCTTCTGAATTGCCAAATTGAGCAGCGAGCAAGACCATTAAGGGGCGAAGGCGCTTACCGCCGGCATCAACTAGGTGCCTAGAGGTTTCAATTACGAGTGGATATTTTCCCTCTATCGCTTCACGTAGTGCGCTCTCTACCTCTTTCATCGAACGCAGGATCTCGGACTCTAATTTTGAGTCAATATTTGGAATCCCGATTTGAGACATTAGCGCAGGAATTGAGCAAAGTTCTGCGCAATATTTAGGAGTAGTGATGGTGCTATTCCAAGCAAAATAGTCAAAATAGCTCCAATTGAGATAGAGATCCTAGTGAGGATAGATGGAATAACAACTGAAACTGAATCATTTGTTGCATCTGCAAAGAAGAGCATCAGAATTAATCTAATGTAGAAGAAGACTGCGATGGCGCTAGATAGAACACCGACAACAACTAGAGCAATATTTCCTGCCTCATAGGCTGCGGCAAAGATGGCGAACTTTCCTACGAATCCACTTGTTAGCGGGATTCCAGCAAAGCTAAGTAAGAAAAGTGAGAAGACAGCGGCTACTAGTGGAGATTTCCTACCAAGCCCAACCCAGCGATTAACATCACTAACTTCGCCAGCTGAATCACGGATCAAAGTCACGATTCCAAATGCTCCGATTGTGGCAACACCATAAACCAGAAGATAGAAGAGTGAGGCAGCGAGTGCGTTCTTATTTAATGAGACAACTGCGGTAAGTAAAAATCCTGCGTGTGCAATTGATGAGAAAGCTAGAATTCGCTTTATATCTCGTTGTGCAATCGCTGCAACAGCACCGAAAATCATTGTAATCGCGGCGATAACGGCAATAGTTGGCTTCCAGCTAAGTTGAGCTGCATCTAAACCGACATAGAAAATTCGAAGTGTTGCGCCAAATGCGGCTGCTTTGGTCGCAGCTGCCATAAAGCCAGTAACTGGAGTTGGTGCACCTTGATAGACATCGGGCGTCCAAGAATGGAACGGAACAGCGCCCACCTTGAAAAGTAAACCTACTGAGAGAAATACAATGCCGAGAAGTAGAAATACATCGTTACCACCGGCGCCACGAATTGCATCAGTTAAACCATTTAGTGATAGCGAGCCTGAATATCCATAAAGAAGTGCGGCTCCAAACAAGAAGAAGGCTGATGAATAAGCACCTAACAGGAAGTATTTCAGTGCAGCTTCCTGCGAGAGCAATCGGCGCCGGCGAGATAATCCAACCATTAGATAAAGTGGAAGTGAGAGAACTTCAAGTGCCACAAATAGCGTAATAAAATCAGTAGCTACCGGGAAGAGCATCATTCCAGCTACAGCAAAGAGGGTTAGTGGATACACCTCAGTCTGCTGCTTGCCTGTCTCGAGCGCTGAAGCCTCTTCGAGTGAACCAGGAAGAGTTGATGCTTGGGCTACAAAATTATCCTGATCAGCAATTAATAAGATTCCAAGCAAGGCAAATATCAGAATTGCACCTTGCATAAAAATTCCTACGCTGTCAATTGAAACCGAAGTAATAGCTGCAATGGATGAGCCTTGATTTCGAATTCGATAAATCTGCTCTAAAGCGATAATTATCGCAGTAACCGCAATTGCTAATTGCAACCTGGCACGAATCGCCTGCTTCACAAATGCCTCAACTAAAACACCAATAACTGCGGCGCCAAGAATAATCAGCATTGGAGCTAGTAGCGCATAATCTAACTTAGGGGCAGATAACATTATTTAGCCACCTTTGCGATTGGATCACTTACGCCGAGATGAACCATGACGGTATCGGTGGTCATATTTACGGTCTCTAATACTGGCTTAGGGTAAAAACCAAGAATTATCAGGACCAAAATTACTGGGGCGATGGCTAACTTTTCGCGTAGGTTCAAATCTGTAATTCCCTTACTTGTGCTTGGCGTCTCGCCATGTAGTGCTCGTTGTACTGCAATTAAGACGTAGAGCGCAGCCAAGATAATTCCAGTCGTTCCAAGAATTGCAGCTACTGGATATTTACCAAAGGTTCCGACCAAGACTAAGAATTCACTTACAAAGCTAGATAACCCTGGTAGCGCTAGCGCTGACATGCCAGCTATGAAGAATGACCAGGCGAGAATTGGGGCGGTTCGTTGTAGCCCACCAAAATCAGATATCAGCGTAGATCCACGTCGTTTAGCCATCCAGCCAGCAGTTAGGAATAGCGCTGCTGTAGAGAAACCGTGATTAACCATATAGAAGATTGCGCCAGAAAGTCCTTGGGAGGTCAGGGCAAATATTCCGAGTGTAATAAAACCAAAGTGCGAGATAGAGGTAAATGCAATCAGTGCATTTATATCCTTCTGTCCGATTGCCAAGAATGCGCCATAAAGAATTGAGATTACCGCCAAGGTGATAATCGCCGGTGTGAATGTTCGAGTTGCATCAGGAAAGAAGCTCATGCAGAAGCGGATCATTCCGTAAGTTCCAACTTTATCTAGAACACCCAAGAGTAGAGTTGAAGTACCCGGTGTTGCAGATTTAGCAGCCGTTGGCAGCCAGGTGTGAAATGGCCAGAGCGGAGCTTTAATAGCGAAAGCAATAAAGAAGCCGAGAAATAGCCAGTTCTGAGTCTGGCTATCAATTGTTAACTCAGAGAGTTTTGAAATATCAAATGTAGCCCCGCCTTGATTTGTCGAGATTACAAATAGTCCGATTACTGAGGCAAGCATCAAGAGTCCGCCAAAGAGGCTGTAGAGCAAGAATTTCATTGCCGCAGCTGCGCGCGCTCCCTTTCCATAGCCGCCAATCAAGAAGTAAACAGGGAGCAACATAGCCTCGAAGATTACATAGAAGAGGAAGACATCAGTTGCAGCAAATACCCCGATCATCATGGTTTCAAGAATCAGTAAGAGAATATAGAAAGTTTTGACGCTCCAACGGCCAGTCTCAGATTCATACCAACCAGCGAGAAAGACAATTGGTACCAATATTGTGGTCATTAAAATCAGGACTAACGCCATTCCATCTATTCCAACAGCATAATTAATATTAAATGCTGAAATCCAAGAGCGAACCTCTGTAAATTGAAGTGCGCCATCCGACCCGTCAAATGCAAAGGCCATAAAGATTGATACTGCAGCGACAAGAAGTGCAAAGCCCAGTGCTACTTGCTTAATCAGAACCGTTTTAGCTGTCGGTATAAAGGCGATCAAGGCTGCGCCAAAGAGTGGAAGAAGTTGAAGCGTGGTCAAGATACTCATAGCGTCACCATCCAAATTGCACCAAGTAGGGCAATGACGCCTAGAACCATGATCAACGCGTAGCTACGAACGTACCCATTTTGAATTGCTCGAGTTGCACCGGCAATTGTTTGAACGAGCCAGCCAACTAGGGAGACTAAGCCGTCTACCACTTTGTTATCTGTTGTGACGAGTGCCGAAGTTAAGCGCTGACCTGGGCGCATAAATACCGCCTCATTAAATGAATCCTGATAGAGATCCTTGCGGGCCGCTCTAGTAAATATTGATACGTTTTCAGGAGCTTGGGTTGGGACTGTGCGATATTTGAATATCGCAAGGCCAACGCCAATTGCAACAAATGTTAGAGCCATCGAGGAGACAACGATTGGTGGCAGGAATTCATGTTCATGATGTTCTTGGCTCTCATTAACAACTGGCTCTAGCCAGTTAACAAGTGCATTTCCAGTACTCAATAAGAATCCTGAAGTTACTGATCCAATAGCAAGAATTACCATAGGAAGCCACATTAGGATTGAAGGTTCATGAGGGTGAGCGTTCTCATCCCAACGCTTAGTTCCAGTGAAAGTTAAGACAAATACTCGAGTCATATAAAAGGCAGTAACTGCCGCGCCAAATAGCGTTGCACCGCCGAGTAAGATTCCTTGTACTCCGCCAGCGTTAAATGCAGTTTCAATAATTTTATCCTTGGAATAAAAACCAGCAAATGGTGGAACTCCGAGAATTGCTAAATATCCCAGACCAAATGTTGCAGCCGTTATTGGCATGACTTTTCTAATTGCGCCATAGCGCCGCATATTTACTTCATCATTCATTCCATGCATCACCGAACCAGCGCCTAGGAACATTCCCGCCTTAAAGAAACCATGAGTCAGAAGGTGCATGATTGCAAAGGCATAACCAACTGGGCCAAGGCCAGTAGCAAGAATCATGTATCCAATTTGTGACATCGTGGATGCGGCAAGCGCCTTCTTGATGTCATCCTTTGCCGTACCAATTAGCGCACCAAATAACAAGGTAATAGCTCCAACGCAGACCACCATAAGCTGGGCAGTAGGAGAAGCGTCAAAGATAAAGTTTGAGCGAGTTATTAGATACACGCCTGCAGTAACCATCGTTGCAGCGTGAATTAAAGCTGAAACTGGAGTTGGACCGGCCATTGCATCACCGAGCCAAGATTGCAATGGGAATTGCGCTGACTTTCCAGCTGCAGCTAATAGCAGCATCGCTCCGATGGCGGTAAGTGCGCCAGCTGAAGCGCCCGAGGCGCTCTCTTTTACACCAGCAAAAGTTACAGTTCCAAATTGTGTGAAGGTGATCATGATCGCAAGTGATAAACCAACATCGCCAACTCGGTTTGCTACAAATGCTTTCTTCGCTGCTGTTGCATAGGCTGGCTTCTGATTCCAGAAACCAATAAGTAGGTATGAGGCTAGTCCTACGCCCTCCCAGCCAACGTAGAGATTTAAGTATGAATCGCCTAGAACAAGCAGCAACATTGCAGCGATGAAGAGATTTAAATATGCGAAGAAGCGGCGGCGATCTCGATCATGAGACATATAAGCAATTGAATAGATATGGATAAGTGTTCCCACGCCAGAGATTAAGAGAACAAAACAGATTGAAAGCTGATCTAGAAGTAAGGCGGCATCGACTTTAAATGAACCAACTGAGATCCATTCAAATAACTTCTGAGTAGCGGCTCTGGCTTCACCCTCGCGCCCCTGCATAGCAAAAAACTCAAGGGCTCCGATTATAAATACGCTTGCCGATACTAGAGTCGCAAAAATATGGCCCCACTTGTCAGCAATGCGACCAAGTATTAAAAGTAATCCAGCGCTAAATAGTGGAAGCGCTATTAGGTAAACCAGGCTTGTGCTTGTAGTCATTATCGCTTCAACAAACTAGCATCATCGACAGATGCTGATCGACGGGAGCGATAAATCGTCACAATGATCGCTAAACCAACTACGACTTCGCAGGCCGCAACAACCATGGTGAAGAAGGAGGCAACTTGGCCAGCTAAATTTCCATGGATTCTAGAGAATGTTACAAAAGCTAAGTTTGCTGCATTCAACATCAATTCAATGCACATAAATACAACTATCGCATTGCGGCGAATAACTACACCAATCGCACCAATAGTGAAGAGGATTGCTGAAAGATAAATGTAGTTTGAGATATCCATTTAATCTTCCTCTTCTTCTTTTACTTCTAATTCAAATGGCTTAGAAGAGAGCATGTCGCCACGCGCTTCTAACGTTGCTGAAACCGATAGCGGCGCAGGAGTTCCATCTGGTAGTAGCGCTGGGACATCGACCGCATTGTGCCTTGCATAAACTCCCGAGCCAGGTAAACCAGCAGCAGTTGCAAGTGAAGCGCCGCGGAAGCGAGCAATTGATTGATCGCGCTGGGCGGTACGAGATTTAGTTGTTGTGCTTTGAGCCAAGACCATTGCGCCAAGTGCAGCTGTAATTAAGAGGGCAGAAATCACTTCAAATGCAAAGACATATTTAGTAAATAGCTCTGAAGCTAGACCTTGAACATTTCCACCAGAATTTGCATCTTTAAGACCAATGGCTTCGACTCCGATTGTTGCTCGGGAGATTAGTGAAAGAATTAGTCCGCTTAGGCCAATTGCTGCAACAATTGCTGCTGAGCGCTGTCCTCTAATAGATTCAACTAAAGAATCTGCAGAATCAACACCTACAAGCATAAGAATAAAGAGGAATAACATCATTACAGCGCCGGTATAAACCACAATCTGGACTATTCCGAGGAAGAGGGCATCTTGTGCGATGTAGAAAATTGCCAAGGTCACCATTACCCAGGCCAGCAGTAGCGCAGAGTGGACTGCTTTCTTTGCGAAGAGCATTCCGAGTGCAGCTACGACAGCTAGAGGTGCAAGTATCCAGAACAACACAGCCTCTGGCGTAAGTGTTTTACCAACTTCTAGGGCGCCGAGTGCCAGATTACTCATCTGAGCTACCTGTTATCTCACCGCGATAATAATCAAGATGCGTCTTTCCGGAAGCCATTGGATGAGGTGGTAGCAGCATTCCAGATTTTAATGGAGCCATTAAATCTTCTTTTTCAAAGATTAACTTGCTTCGGGATTCATCAGCTAATTCATATTCATTTGTCATTGTAAGAGCTCTTGTAGGACAGGCTTCAATACAGAGACCACAGAAGACACAACGCAGGTAATTGATCTGGTAGACCTTGCCATAACGCTCACCCGGTGAGAATCTCTCCTCATCGGTATTTGATTCACCTTCAACCAAAATTGCATCTGCAGGACAGGCCCAGGCGCATAGTTCGCAACCAATACATTTTTCCAAACCATCGTCATAGCGATTTAATTGATGACGCCCGTGAAACCTCTCGGCAGTTGGCTCTTTAACTTCAGGATATTCAACGGTATTTGGCTTCTTAAACATAGTTTTAAAAGTTACCCAGAATCCCCCAAGTTGCTGAAAGAAACTCTTAGCTGGCTGGCTTTCAATCGGCACATTTGCCTTTGATGCTGCAGTTAAACCGAGATCATTAGAACGCGGAGTTAATGGACTATCCATTTATTTGCTCCGTTCTAGTATTGGATATTTTTTGAGGTATGGCAGGAACTGGAAAGCTTGGAGTGGCAACTTCCCCTAGAGCGTCAGCTAGAGCTCGACGCTTCTTTGAGGACTCATATAAATTTGCACCAGCAAGTACAAGGAGAACGATGCCAATTGTGAAACCGATTAGCGCCGAACGAGGAGCTCCTTGCAATGAAAGCACGCGCAGTGTGGCCACAATAATGATCCAGACTAATGAGAATGGGATTAGAACCTTCCAACCAAATTTCATAAATTGGTCATAGCGAAGTCTTGGCAAGGTGCCTCGCAGCCAGACAAAGATAAAGAAGAAGAAGACAACTTTGGCCAAGAACCAAATAACTGTAAACCAACCACCAAGCCAGCTTTCAGTAAATCCAAGTCCAGGAAGTGCGTGATAACCACCAAGAAAGAGCGTTGCTGCTAGCGCCGAAACTGCGACAATATTTACATATTCAGCTAAGAAGAAGAGAGCAAATTTTAGTGATGAGTACTCAGTATGGAATCCACCCACTAGCTCACCTTCTGCCTCTGCTAAATCGAAGGGGGCTCGGTTGGTCTCGCCGACCATGGAAATTGCGTAAATTACAAATGATGGAAATAGGGTTACACAGAACCACCACTTATCTTGCGCGCCAACGATATCTGCCGTTGACATCGAGCCAGAGTAAATAAATACAGCTACAAGTGATAAGCCCATCGCAATCTCATATGAAATTACCTGCGCGCTTGAACGCAATCCACCAAGTAGTGGGTAGGTAGACCCTGAAGACCAACCGGCAAGAACAATCCCATAAACTCCAACTGAGGCAGTTGCTAATATATACAAGACGCCTACTGGAATATCGGTCAATTGCATTACAGTCTCGTGACCAAATAAAACAACGGTTCCAGAAAGTGGTATTACGGCAAATGCCATAAAACATGTTGTTACCGCAATGATTGGTGCAATTACAAAGACTATGCGATCAGCTGCTTTAGGAATCAGATCCTCTTTAAGTGCCAGTTTCACACCATCTGCAAGCGCCTGTATTAAGCCGAAAGGTCCGACTCGGTTAGGCCCCGTTCGTTGTTGCATGCGCGCAACTATGCGTCGCTCACCCCAGACAGACATTAGGGTAGCTAAAACGCAGACGGCAAAAATTAGTAGAGCTTTGACTAAAGATATCCAACCTGGATCTGTAGCTATTAAATCTGCTGTGCTCATGCTTTTGCCACCGTAACTAAACCACTTGTGAATCCAAGGTTTGCAATTACTTGAGAATTTATTGAATTACGCGGAACCCAAATTGCGCTATCGGACATCTCACAAATTTCAACTGGAAGTTTTAATGAGCCAGAATCACTTGAAATCGCAATCTGATCCCCCGCAATTACTCCCAACTTCTGCGCCCGAGCACTCGATATATGTGCCGCTGCCTTGCGGGCCGTACCAGCAAGATTTGCTTCGCCATCTTGCAGCGTGCCAAGATCTAGTAATAACCGCCAAGAAGAGAGTTGTAGTTTCTCTGCCGCTAGCTCTATTTTTTCAGGTGCAACGCCTTTAAATTTGTTTACTGCACCATCCCAAGTTCCAAGAGCTGTTATTTCACGCGCAGTTGCTGAAACGGTTGGCAAATTTATTGGGCTTCCCATCTCATCAGCAAGTGCTGAAAGAATTTTCACATCACTTCTTGAGAGTGAATCGGCTACAGCTTTTCTAAATGAGCGAGGGCTTCCCTGCCAATCTTGAAATGAACCACTCTTCTCAATTACAGCTGCTACTGGAAGAACTACATCTGCGACAGCCGTTACTGCGCTGTGGGTAATTTCTAGTGAGACTACAAATGAATTAAGTAACTGGGATAGCGCGGTATTTGAAATATCCAAAGGATCTACACCGCCGATTACTACGGCATCTAGATTATTGACGCTAAGCGCTAGAAGTATCTCTGAGGTAGAGCGACCCACATCTGCCGGAAGTGAATCAACTGACCAAGCAGCCGCAACATCAACACGAGCACTTGGATCAGATACTGGTCTGCCACCTGGAAGAAGAGTTGAGATTGCGCCAGCTTGTAATGCTCCGCGCTCTCCTGCTCGACGTGGAATCCAAGCTAATTTCGCGCCAGCTGTTTCTGCAAGTTTTACTGCAGCTGATAGGGCGCCAGTCTTTTCAGCCAACCGCTCGCCTACCAAGATAACGCTCTTGGCGGTAAGTCCTGAAATTGAAGAGATATCTAAGATTAATTCAGCGCTTAACTTAGCCGCGCCGCGACTTACAAATGGTGCATCGCTTATAACTTTTAGGCCGCGCTTTCTAACTTGCTTGTAAGCCCTTAAAAATACAATTGGGGACTCTTCTTCTGGTTCAAAACCAAGTAGAACAACTTGATCTGCCTTATCAATATCTTTATAGGTTGTCTTTAAACCTAGTGCGACACTTGTTAAGAATGAGCTCTCTTCATCACTGTGTGGACGAGCACGAAAATCAATGTCATTAGTTCTCAATGCGACTCTGGCAAATTTGCTATACCCATAAGCATCTTCAACAGTTGCTCTTCCACCAACTAGAACTGCTGCGCGCTTTGCCTTTAGCCCTGCTGCAGCGAAGGCAAGTGCCTCGGGCCAAGATGCTTCATGGAGTTCGCCATCTGCGCCGCGAATCATTGGCGTAGTGATGCGCTCTCTGCTTGTTAAATATTTAAAGGCCCAACGCCCCTTATCGCAATTCCACTCCTCATTTACTGAAGAATCATCGCCAGCAAGGCGTCGTAAAGTTTTGCCGCGGCGAATATCAGTTCGCATCGCGCAACCAGATGCGCAGTGTTCACATGCTGAATCAATTGAGACTAGATCAAATGGGCGAGCGCGGAATCGATATGACGCTCCGGTCAGGGCTCCAACTGGACAGATTTGAACAGTGTTGCCAGAGTAATAAGATTCAAATGGATCTTCTTCATAGATTCCTACTTGTTGTAGCGCGCCTCGCTCATTCAAGGTAATAAATGGATCTCCTGCGATTTCCTCAGAGAATCGCGTGCAGCGTGCACATAGAACGCAACGCTCCCGATCTAAAAGTACCTGTGAAGATATTGAAATTGGCTTCTCGAAGGTTCGCTTAACTCCTTCAAAGCGGGACTCTGGACGGCCATTGCTCATTGCTTGATTTTGAAGTGGACATTCGCCACCTTTGTCACAGACCGGGCAATCAAGTGGATGATTGATAAGAAGGAACTCCATGATGCCCTCTTGGGCTTTCTCGGCAACAGGTGATGTGAGTTGAGTCTTAACAATCATATTGTTCTCAACTGGAATAGTGCATGAGGCCTGTGGCTTTGGAAAGGCGCGACCATTTATCTCAATATCTACCAAGCATTGGCGACAAGCACCTACTGGCTCTAGCAGTGGATGATCGCAGAAGCGTGGAATTTGAATTCCGAGTTTCTCTGCGGCTCTAATTACTAACGTTCCCTTTGGAACAGTGACTTCAAAGCCGTCAATAACTACGGTAATCATCTCGACCGGTGCTTGGGTCTCTAGAAGTGCTTGTTCTGGCGTCATTTAAGCACCCACAGTCTTAAACAACGTTGAGGCAACTGGATCAAATGTGCAACCACCATTTGCTTGATGGGTTAAATACTCTTCGCGGAAGTATTTGAGTGAGGAGATAATCGGTGCAACTGCGCCATCAGCAAGTGCGCAAAATGATCTACCCGCAATGTTGTCACAGAGATCAAGTAGCTTCTCTAAATCGGCTTCGGTGCCTTTGCCAGCTTCAAGATCTTCAAGCATCTGGACTAGCCACCAAGTTCCTTCACGGCAAGGTGTGCACTTTCCACAAGACTCATGCTTATAAAACTCAGTCCAGCGCAGCGCAGCTCGAACTACGCAAGTTGTCTCATCAAAAATTTGCAGCGCCTTTGTTCCTAACATCGAACCCGCTGCAGCTACTCCCTCATAATCAAGTGGGATATCTAGATGCGCATCGGTAAACATTGGTGTTGAAGATCCACCTGGTGTCCAAAATTTAAGTTTATGGCCGCTTCTAACTCCACCGGCTAAATCAAGTAGCTCACGAAGTGTGATCCCAAGTGGCGCCTCAAATTGGCCGGGATTATTAACATGACCAGAGAGTGAGTAGAGCGTAAATCCCTTGCTCTTCTCAGTTCCCATCGCTGAAAACCATTCGATTCCATTATTGATAATCGCTGGCACTGAAGCGATTGACTCAACGTTGTTTACAACGGTCGGCTTGGCATAAAGGCCAGCAATCGCTGGAAATGGTGGACGCAGACGTGGCTGCCCGCGGAAACCTTCAAGTGAATCTAATAGCGCGGTCTCTTCACCACAGATATAGGCACCTGCTCCGGCATGAAGAGTGAGCTCAAGATCAAAGCCTTTGCCATCAATATTTTTTCCCAGAAGTCCCGCCTTATATGCATCCTCAATAGCTTGTTGCATCCGGCGAAAGACGTGAACAATTTCACCACGAAGATAAATAAATGCATGGTTTGCTCGAATTGCATATGAGCCAACAATTATTCCCTCAATTAGAACGTGCGGATTAGCCATAAGAAGCGGCGTATCCTTGCAAGTTCCAGGTTCGGACTCATCTGCATTTACAACTAGATAGTGCTCCTTGTTATCGCCTTGTGGAATAAATCCCCACTTGCTGCCAGTTGGGAATCCGGCGCCGCCTCGGCCCCGAAGTCCAGAATCTTTAATCATCTGGATAACTGCATCTGGCTCCATTGCGAAAGCTTTTGTTACAGCCTGATAGCCACCATTGCGCTTATATCCTTCAATTGTAAATGAATCTTTCTCATCCCAATTTACAGAAAGCACTGGAGTTAATTTATTTGCAGCTGACATTTACTTCCCACCTTTAGCAATCTTTAATCCAAGAAGTGTTGCTTCTCCTGCTGATACACCTTCATTTGCTAGGCCATCACTTAGACCAGCAAGTACTGCAGAGTTCTGCTTCCATGTACGCAGACTCTTTGGGCCGCGAGTTGGTGCTGGTGGATTTCCAGAACGCACCGCATCCACTAAATCTTTAACGCTCTGTGGCGTCTGGTTATCATAAAACTCCCAATTGACCATTACTACAGGTGCGTAATCACAGGCAGCATTACATTCGATTCGCTCGATTGATACTTTGCCATCACCCGTTGTTTCATGATCAGCAATTCCTAAATGATCAGTTAAAGTTTCGTAAATTGCGTCCCCACCCATAACGGCGCAGAGAGTATTGATGCAGACCCCGACGTGATATTCGCCTGCTGGTTCGCTGCGGTACTGAGTATAAAAAGTAGAGACTGCAGTAACTTCTGCCGTTGAGATTTCTAGCTTCTCTGAAATAGCTTTAATTCCACGCGGAGTAATGTAACCATCAATAGATTGCACATAGTGAAGCAGTGGCATTACAGCTGAGCGAATTCGTGGATACCTTGCGATGATTGCATCCATAACTTTAAATTCTTCTGTTGTAAATTCCATTATCGATCAACTCCTCCCATAACTGGATCGATTGATGCAACGGCGCCAATAATATCGGCGATCATTCCGCCTTCAGCCATCGCAGAAGTTGCCTGCAAATTATTGAAAGATGGTTCACGGAAGTGCACTCGGTATGGCCTGGTTCCACCATCAGATACCAGGTGAACACCGGTCTCACCGCGAGGTGACTCAACTGCTGCATAAGCCTGACCTGCTGGGACTCGGAAACCTTCGGTTACTAATTTGAAGTGATGAATTAGCGACTCCATTGAAGTTCCCATAATTTCACGAATGTGTTCAAGTGAGTTACCCAATCCATCGCTTCCAACTGATAGTTGAGATGGCCAAGCTATCTTCTTATCGGCAACCATAACTGGTTGGCCTTCAGATTTTTCTAACTTGTCGCATGCTTGTTCGATAATGCGAAGTGATTGCTCTAGCTCTTGCAGACGAATTAAGAATCGGCCATAAACATCACAGGTATCGGTTGTTATTACATCAAAGTCATAATTCTCATAACCGCAATATGGCTCAGTCTTACGTAGATCCCATGGCATCCCAGTAGAACGGAGAACTGGCCCAGTAATTCCAAGTGTTGTGCACCCAGCTAAATCTAGGTAACCAATACCTTGAGTTCGCATCATCCAAATTGTATTTCCGACCAAGAGCTTCTCAGTATCCTTAAAATTATGGCGAAGCTCTTTTACGGTTTCGCGGATCTTTGCAATCGCACCTTTAGGTAAATCCTGGGCAACGCCACCTGGGCGGACATATGCCATATTCATACGAAGACCTGAGATCATTTCAAATACATCTAGAACTTTCTCGCGTTCGCGGAATGCAAAGATCATCGGCGAAAGTGCGCCAAGTTCAAGTGCGCCAGTACCTAAAGCAACCATATGTGAAGAGATTCGGTTTAGCTCCATCATTAGTACGCGAATCTGGCTAGCGCGCTCTGGTATGTCATTAGTAATTCCAAGTAATTTTTCAAGCGATAGGCAGTATGCGGTTTCATTAAAAATTGGCGCCAGGTAATCCATTCGAGTCACGAAGGTTACGCCCTGGGTCCAGTTGCGATATTCAGCATTCTTTTCGATGCCAGTATGGAGATAACCAATTCCGGTGCGGACTTCGGTAATTGTTTCGCCCTCTAGCTCTAAAACTAAGCGCAGAACTCCGTGCGTCGATGGGTGTTGTGGTCCCATATTTACAACTACGCGCTCCTCTTTGGTCTGCCCAATCTCAGTTACAAGTGCATCCCAGTCACCACCCGTTACTGAATAGACGCGTCCTTCAGTTGTATCGGTAGCTGATGCGTATGAATCGCGAGTTGTCATTAATAAGACCTGCGTTCTGATGGTGCTGGGACTGTTGCGCCCTTATATTCAACTGGAATTCCGCCAAGTGGATAATCTTTACGTTGCGGATGTCCTGGCCAATCATCTGGCATCAAAATTCGAGTAAGTCCTGGATGTCCATCAAAGATTATTCCAAACATGTCCCAAGTTTCACGTTCATGCCAGTTATTGCCAGCCCATACTTCAACAAGTGATGGAATATGCGGATCTGAATCTGGTGCGCTAACTTCTAAGCGAATTCGGCGGTTGTGCGTCATTGAAAGTAGTGGATAGACAGCATGAAGTTCTCGATTTTTATCTTCTGGATAATGAACTCCACTAACTCCAAGACAAATTTCAAAGCGAAGTGATTGGGTATCCCGCAGTTTCATTGCAGTTTCAAATAATTTTTCGCGCTTTATATGAAGTGTGAGTTCACCGCGATCAACAACTGCCTTCTCAATTGCATCACTGAATTCTGGATAAGCGCGCTCTAGCTCATCTGCAACTTCATCAAAATAGCTGCCATAAGGTCGTTGGCTTGATCCGACATTTGGAGTGCTTCGTACTAAGCCACCAAATCCTGAGGTATCCCCTGAACCACTTGCGCCAAACATTCCTTGGAGCTCGCTCATGCAAGTAGCCCCTTTAATTCATGTGTTGGCTTTGCTGCGAGCGCAGCAGCTTCGACTTCACGAATTATCGCCTCGCGGTTTACGCCAAGCTTCTCGCTTCCAATATGTTCGTGCAGTTTCAAGATTGCATCCATCAACATTTCTGGGCGTGGTGGACATCCTGGTAGATAAATATCTACCGGCACGATGTGGTCAACACCTTGGACAATTGCATAATTATTAAACATGCCACCTGATGAAGCACAAGCTCCCATTGCAATTACCCATTTTGGCGCAGCCATTTGATCGTAAATTTGTCGAAGAACTGGCGCCATTTTATTTGATACTCGACCAGCAACAATCATTAAATCTGCTTGCCGTGGTGAAGCGCGAAAAACTTCCATTCCAAAACGTGCAGCGTCATAACGTCCACCGCCAAATGCCATCATCTCAATTGCACAACATGCAAGACCAAAAGTTGCAGGCCAGAGCGAATTTTTGCGCATATAGCCGGCAAGTTTTTCAACAGAGGTAAGTGCAAATCCGGCTGGTAATTTCTCTTCTAAACCCATCTTTTTAATCCCATTCCAATCCGCCGCGGCGCCAAACATAGGCATATGCAACAAAAACTGTTCCGATGAAGATAACCATTTCAACTAATCCAAAGAGACCTAATTGATCAAAAGTAACAGCCCATGGATATAAGAAGACAATTTCAATATCAAATACGATAAATAACATTGCGGTTAGAAAATATTTGACTGGAAAGCGACCGCCGCCAGCAGCTTGCGGAGATGGTTGGATTCCACATTCATATGCATCAACTTTTGCTCGGTTGTAACGCTTTGGACCAGTTACCGCAGCTGCAATAACTGAAAATATTCCGAATCCGAAGCCAATTGCCCCAATTATCAGGATCGGTACATACGGGTTCATAAGCGTTGAGTCTACGCGTTTAGGCGTTATAGGTCACAATTCTAAAAGAGGATCGGGCGCAGTTTGCTCAGGTTGTGGCAACAATCACGACTTATAACCCGTATGAATTGCAACTATTCCAAAGGTGAGATTGCGCCATTGGACACTTCCAAAACCGACCTCTTCCATTAGGGCGGCAAGGGCAGTCTGGTTCGGCCAAGCCTGAATCGACTCGGCCAGGTAGATATATGCATCCGGGTTAGTTGAAATTTTCCGAGCAATTGCGGGGAGAGCTCTCATCAAATAGTGGAGATAGAAGTTTCTAAATAGCCGATTGGTGGGTTGTGAAAATTCAACAATGACCATTCGACCACCGGGTTTTAAAACACGGAGGGCCTGGCTAAGCGCCTTTTTAGTATCAGAGGTATTGCGAAGTCCAAATGAGATTGTTGTTATATCAAATTCATTATCTTTAAAGGTAAGTGCGAGCGCATCGCCTTGCATGAAAGTTAATTCTGGATGGCGCTTGCGCCCGGCATCTAACATTCCTTTAGAGAAATCTAAAGAGATAACTTCTGCTCCCGTATCTGCTAGTGGTCGACTAGATGATCCAGTTCCTGCTGCAATATCTAAAATTCGCATCCCAGGTTTTGGTTGGATTATCGAAGTAGCAACTTTGCGCCAAGCTTTTGTGCGCCCCAAACTAAGTAGGTCATTTAAAAAGTCATACCGGCGAGCAACGCCATCAAACATGGCTGAAACCTCTTCGGGCTCTTTACCTAGACCTGCTCTACTCACGCGTATATTCTCGCCGTAGTAGGCTCTGACCACAAATTAAGGACTGTCTCGAGAGGCCAGATACATGACTCAGTTGTCAGAAGTAAGCACCCTTAAATCAGCGTTTGTTGCGCGCAATACTGCCGTGACGCAACTTACTTTAGTTTTAGCTGGAACGATCTTCTTATCTGTAATGGCTCAAATTGCATTTCCAATTCCTGGATCTCCAGTTCCGGTTACCGGTCAGACTCTTGGTGTTCTACTACTAGGCACTGCATATGGCGCAGGTCTCGGATTTAGCACGATGGCCTTCTATCTATTAATTGGAATTTTAGGAGCACCGGTCTTTGCCTCTGGATCACATGGTCTAGAGCGAGTTATCGGCGCTACCGGTGGATATTTAGTTGGAATGCTTTTTGCTAGCCTGGTTCTCGGCGCATTGGCAGGCCGCAAATGGGATCAAAAAATTAGAACTGTTATCCCAACCATGATTATCGGCAGCACAATTGTTTTTACATTTGGCTTAATCTGGTTACAACAATTTTCTGGCCAGAGCTGGAGCTGGACTCTTGAAAAAGGATTGCTGCCATTTCTACCCGGCGAGATTCTAAAGATTGCAATTGCAAGTACTGCGCTACCTACACTTTGGCGCTTTATATCTAAGCGCAGCAATTAAACTTTATATTCGTGCCTACTAATATAACTACCGAAATTCTCGGTGCGCATCCAGCTCTAGATAAAATTTCTACCGAGCTTGATATTTCTGCGCTCTGGATAAGAGGTAGCGAAGGTTTAATTGGATTTGGTGAGTGGCGGAGCACCAGCCTTAAGGGCAGAGATAGATTTGCTGAAGCCCGAAAATGGTGGCAAGAGCAGCTCTCTACTTTAAAGATTCAAAATAACGTGCAAGGTAGTGGAACTGGGCCAATTCTCTTCACATCATTCTCCTTTGATCCATCAGAAGAATCTAAATTAGTTATTCCTAAAATTATTATTGGTCAGCGAGATGGGAAATCTTGGATAACTTTCATCGACGAGACAACCACCCCTTCGATCTCGGAACACCACGGGGAAAAGCAGTTAGGTACGGTTGAGTTTCACAAGGGTGCGTTATCCGATAAAGAGTGGAAGGAGCGAGTGGCACAAGCCGTAGATCGCATCAAGGGCGGCGCACTTGAAAAAGTTGTCCTTGCCCGTGATCTAGTTGCGCAAAATACTGAGCCGATTTTGCTCCGTAATCTAATTTCATCCCTAACTAAGAACTACCCAACTACCTGGGTCTTTCTAATCTCTAATTTAATGGGTGCTACTCCTGAGCTCCTAGTTCGGTTAAATAAATCGCTAGTTACCTCAAGAATTTTGGCTGGAACAATTCGTAAGTCCGGTGATGAAGCTCGGGATTTAGGTCTCGCAGCATCACTGGCGAAATCATCGAAAGATCTAGAAGAGCATGAATATGCGGTGCGATCTGTTGCAGATGCGCTCTCACCATTTTGTTCATCAACAAACGTTCCAGAATCGCCATTCGTTCTACACCTTGCCAACCTCATGCACCTTGCCACAGATGTCACGGGGGTCTTAAATGATGCAGCAACTCCGATTGATATCTTTACTCTGATTGCATCGCTCCATCCTTCCGCTGCTGTATGCGGGACTCCAACTTCGGTAGCAAGCGCTCTGATTGATGAATTTGAGGAGATGAACCGCGGTCGCTATGCCGGCCCAGTTGGTTGGATTGATGCAAGAGGTGATGGTGAGATTGGCATAGCACTTCGGGCGGGTGAGCTTTCAGATGATCACAAGTCAATGAGAATTTTTAGTGGCTGTGGAATAGTTGCAGGTTCGATTCCAGAAGAAGAGCTTGCTGAGAGTCAAGCTAAGTTAAGCCCAATGCGCACTGCACTTGAAATCCGAGAGTAAATTTCTGCGAGATTTGCTGCCATTGTTTTACGTTCTGGAACTTCAACTACGACAAAATTTAGGCCAGTGACATTATGCGCGATCGCTAGTTTTAAATCAGATACCGTCTTAACTTTTACTGCCTTTAGGCCGAAACTAGAGATAATCGCAATTAAGTCCTGGTTCTGTGGAGTTCCAAAGATTTCTTCGAATCCAACAACACCTGCTTGAGGCAGCGTCGAGAAAATACCACCACCATTGTTATCAATGATAAAGATAGTTAGATTGGTATTTGGCGGAGCAAGCAGCGCAGTCAAATCATGGAGAAAGGTCAGATCTCCAATTAATGCAAAGGTGCGAGCAAACTCATTTGATAGGCCAAAGATCGTTGAGAGGTTTCCATCAATTCCGGCGAGGCCGCGATTAGCAAAGGTTTTAAGCCCATTGCGGGGCTTGGCAAAGGCTTCAAGATCTCGAATTGGTCTAGAAGATCCAATAAAGAGCGCTGAACCATCTGGAAGCTCGGAGGCGATGGCAGCGATTGCTAATTGTTCTGACCACTCTCCTCGCTTTGCAATTTCAGCGGCTGCAATCTTTGAGGTTTCGTGCCAGTCAGAGATCCAAGATGGATTAAGCGAAGTAATATCCAATTTCGGCAGATCAAAGAAGATCTGCGTAGCGGTTCGCTTTGTATCAATTGTTGAGATCCTCGGATCAACCACATAAATATTTGCTGCGCGGTTGATAAAATTATTTATGCCCCGCGATAATGTTGTACGGCCAATTACAATTACAAAATCTGGCTTCAAATACTCTTGAATTTTCTCATCCATAAGAAATGCACTTGCATGGGCAAT
>TARA_B110000503_G_scaffold45254_2_pt1 | contig 21876 bp, 6 predicted proteins | sample TARA_B110000503 | Tara Oceans TARA_B110000503 (sample SAMEA4397472) | marine metagenome | biome: Polar Biome; feature: [SRF] surface water layer (ENVO:00010504); material: water (ENVO:00002006), including particulate matter (ENVO:01000060) such as... | depth 5 m | reverse complement strand
CCTGCTCCACCTGCTCCACCTGCTCCACCTGCTCCACCTGCTCCACCGTACCCAGACGCACCGTACCCAGGGCCAGCGTTAGAGCTATCGTCTGGATTTAATGGTCTGCCATCTGGCCCGTACTGTGTTTCTTCTGCACCAAACCATGGGTTGCCGTTTTCATCTTTTGGACTCCAAGCCGTAATGTCATCTGCTAGTTGGCCTAACGCTGAACGTCTGTTTATAGTGCCTTCTGGTAAACCTAAATCATTTAATGCGTTACCTTTTTCGCTACAGCTAGGAATATCTCTTGCTGTTAAGAATATTCTGCCACCTGAACCTGCGCCTGCTGTACTTAATGTACCCAATGTCTCACTAGCATCCACGCCTGCTTGTTTACGTTTAATATCGTACTGTATAGGCACGCCACTATCTAAATCACTTGGGAATATTTTGTATATGCCTCTGTCAATAACTTGTATGTCAGTTATGCCGCCATCTGCATCAACGCCTGTAATAATAAACTTAGCAGGTTTTTCAATTGCTACCTGGTTTTTAAGTTGTGCTGATACTTCAGCATCTCTGCCTTGTCCTTTAACTGTGATGGTCGGAGGATTGTCTATGCTATAGCCACTGCCTTCTAGCAGTAATCCTACAGAAGATATTCCGCCATTGCCATCATATGTAATTGAGCTATAGTCTACTGTTGCACCACTGCCTGGTTCACCGCGTTGTCCAATTTTGAATGTTACTGGGGTAGCAATTCCGTTTGCACCCACATACCCAGTTCCTGGATTATTAACAGTAAATTTCACAATGCCACTAGTGCCTTGGCTTACTACAGGTGTGCCGCCCATAACTCTCACTACATCACCGGGTGCGTAGCCTGAGCCTGCTGTAATACAAATACTGTTCTTAACTAACCCTCGCTTGTTTTGATCTGCTGTTATAGTATTAGTAGCATATGTTGTAGTTTGTGTTTCAACATCCATCGTGTCACCGAGGGCACCGCCTGCAACACTCACTCTAGATGCGCCTGTGACAGTAGTCGGTGTTACTGTTACTTCTTTATTAAAGCATACTTGGTTGTCTCGCTTAATAGAGTAGTCTAATACTTCTTTATGTACTCCACCTGCACAACCATTTCTAAGGATCATAGGATCTGATAACTTGTTTCTAATTAACAAGCACTTTTCTTTAGTTGCAGAGTCGATAGTAACAAGTACATTAACTGAAGTTGTTTGGCTCAATATTTCATTTTTAATTGCTTCAAGATCAGTTGCACCACTAAGTGCTATGCTGTCGCCGTTAATAAAGAATGTGTCTCCTTTGCCAACCATCTTCGTCTGGCCACATATTTTAACTCTGGCCTTAGGTTTACAAATTGGTACATGCACTGTACTTGCTACAGGACTAACTGCGCCGCCGGCGGTCTTACTTGCTAACGGAGTGAATGAAATATAACTTGTGCCTGCTGTGCTAGAGGCCGGCTTATTCACACCTACACCAGAACCTAGTCCACTACCATTTTGTAATTGACCTGTAATATTCGGTGCACCGATTTTGTATGAAGGGACTCCGCTTGGCACTTGTCCAGTTGGATAAGTCGTATAGTTCGGTATGTTGAAGCTAGGTAATCCTACAAAGTTGCCGCCTCCGGAGATAACACCACCCATAACACTAATGCCGCCGCCATAACTGCCCATGCCAACACCGCCTATTCCGGCTGTGATCATTTGTTGTATCTGTGCAAGTGAGTACGGTGATCCGTGTATTTGTGTTTGGTTTGTCGGTGTCGGAAAGGAGGTATTCTGGTTTCCGTTAGTAGGTGGAGATCCAACACCAATCGATCCTGCACTTGGGTACCCGCTTCCGTTAACATCGTCTGCAGGATGTTCCATGTAATATCTAAATGCAGTACTTGTCTTAGGATCTTTGTCTAACGTAATAGTAATATATCTGCCTTTACTCGCGTCATATGTAAATGATACTTTGCCGTTTTCTTTAACAAACCCATTACCATGTTCTGTGTAGTTTTGGCCCAGTAAAGTCGATGGGCCAGCGCCGATATTATTTTGTTGCCAAGGCGTTAAGCCTGAAGTTATTTGCCACGTGGCACCTGACCATGCATTAATGTCTGCTTGAGATATGTTGCTTAATGTGCCTGCAACACCTGTACCTGCAATTTTAGTTCCTAGATAACTAGCACTGGTGCTCTGATAAACAGTTAATCTATCTTTAGCACTGTACATATCAAACAGTATTCTAACTGGATATGTTTGGCTAGTGTCTGCCGCAAACGTGTATTTAAATGTCTCTGTTTTACCTACACCTTGTGACTGCTCTTGATGTACGAATACAGAAGTAACTGGCGGAACAGGTGGCGCAGGTGGTATTGGTGGAGGTGGAGGACAAGGATCATCGTGTTGAGTAAGACTCAATAATGGTGTCCAATCGACTACTGTTGTACCTGTTGCTGGCGCACTTGCACCTGGGCCAGTCTGTCCACGCCCTACAAGTACAGGCGGAATAATTGTTGGTATTGGCACCGGCGCAATCGGTATTGGCCGCCAATTTGGCACCGGATTCTGTGGGAATTGAACTGGGCCCATAATGGGCACACTTGGAGGTAGTGTAACAGACGGTATCGAATATGGTATTGTCGCCGTACCCATACTTCCATAACCACCTGTTCCGCCCAGTTGTAATGTATTAATTGCAGTGGTCAAATTTGCAGTATTCGGTATAGGATTAGGTGTTGTTAAATTATTAATTATATTATTTGGTAGCGGTTTACCTGCAGTAAACGGTACTTTAAATCCGCCTGGGCCACCAGCGCCTGGGCCACCAGCATCCATCTTGTAGGTTGTCCTGGAGCCACTAATGCCAGTTAAGGAAAAGTAGAAAGAATCGCATTGTACAATTGCGCCTGCCTTAATTTGTGTCTGTCTATTAATCTCATCTGCATATTCTTGTGATGTATGCATTGGGAACGCTGTTGCAATTTTTGCGCCATTAACAATAATATCGCCTTCATGTTTTGATATTAAGTATGCGTTAGAATCAACACCACCGGTTGTTGGCAATGTATCTACATCGTGTACATTATAATCTTTTTGTGAAATATATCTAATGCCGCCTGTTACATACGGATGGTCATAGCCAAATCCTTCTAAACGTATAACAGTACTACTAGGAACAGATTCAACTTTCCATGCCCAGTTATAATAGGCAGGTTCCATTTCAACAATGTTTACAACTTTGCTTACAATTGGATCTGATCCGTCTACTGCCAAGGTGTGTGCTTCTACTAATGTTACATCCACTGCGTCAGTCATGATAGTTGCATTGACAAATATATTATCTTGGAATGTAAGACTTGCTGTACCTGTTGCTGTTGCATTTGCTGATAGTGTTACACCTGTTGCTGTAACGTCTATTACTGTTGTGCCGCTGGTAATGCCTGTGCCACTTACTAACATGCCCGGATTTACTTGTGCATTTGCTGTAGCAATAGTTGCCGCTGTGCTTCCGCTAGTTGTTCCTACCGAAATTATAACACTTGTTGGCTCCACATAATCGCCATACACACTAATGGTTGCATTACCGGAGTCCTTACCAGTAACTCTGTACACGCCTGAATAGTAACCTGCATTGTTAATTTTAACAACTCCCAGGTTTGCAACTGTTGATGTGTCCATATCTGTTGTAAACATTAATCCATTATTAACTGCTAAACTTAATGCACTTGAACTAACATTCGAACTAAAAGTACTTTCAGTAACTGTGAATGTTGTTATAATAGAATTTGCCGTACTAAAATTACTTGTTCTATTAGAAAACTCAATATCCGTGCCGTCTGCCATTGTGACTGCTGTGTCTACACCAATTGTAACACCGTCAGGATTAATTGAAGTAACTTTAGTGTCTGCTGGAATACCAGTGCCACTTACAATCTGTCCAATGCTAATTAAAGTAGATGTTGCTGTTATAACTATAGTTGTTGCACTAGTTAATGCACCATTAACTGTTGTAGAATAAACACCAGTGTCAGTGGTATCAACTAATGTCGTTGCCATTGTGGGAGGGCTTACTGTGACATTACTTGCTTTATAAGTAATACCGTTTAATGGTCCTGCACTTGCATCTGTAAATGTTACATAGGAACCTTCCTCAAAGTCGTTCATTGACGTAGTGCCAGTGTACGTTAAATTAACTGTGTTATTCGTGCCAACGTTGGCATCTAGAGCAAACGTTTCTGAAGTATTAACATAGTAATTTACTGCCGAAACATTACCACTTACTGCTGGTTCAATTTTCTCTATGAATAATCTTAGTGGTTCTTTGTACCCAATGCCTGATACTGTTATAGAATTTTTAACAACTTGGTCTTCGTTTAAGAAGTATCCAACTGGGCTATCTACTTCCATTATAGTATTATCAAACTGCTTCTCGCTGTCAGCAAGTTCAATATTTGCAAAGTAGTCAGCCATTACAATTCCATCACGTTTTAATGCTATAACATTATCGTAATAGTTTGTAATATTTGCCTCGTCTGTTAAGTAATTTGCATTAGCATACGCATTTAAACTTACATCCGTGTACAAGAATGTTGTGCCTGCTTGTTCGTTAAATTTAATGTAAGCAACATTGCTGTTTGCAGGCTCTACTAATTTATACGCATCAAACTCGTCGTGCTCACTTATAGCAAAATGTACTACATCATGCTGTTGTGGTATTTTACTTGCTGGGCGAGTTTCTCTGTCAAACAAGTTTGTAAAATCTTGCAAGTCCATTGCTTGGTATGCCACATTGTACGAGGATATATACCCTGCGTTAGGTAACGGAGTATACTTACTGTCAGTAATACCAGTGAAGTCTACATTCTTAGTAACGGGCCACAAGTTTTTAGTTTTCATGTCTGTGGGTCTATGAATAAATCTTGTGCCATCATCTACGTCGATTAGTATGGTCGAGTCTGATAAGTTGTCTGGTGTTATCTCTAATGTTCGTTGTTGTTTTAGTTTTGCCGCTAGTGCATCGTTGGCCTTAACTTTAATGTTTAATGAGCTACCAGGCAAGTCACCTTGATATGTATCAGTGAAGTCTATAGTTGCTCTTTCAATAATTGTGATAGGAGTATTTTCATTTAACTCGCCTCCAGGTAGTTTAGTCACATCATAAAATGTAATTGTAGCATTGTCAGTACCCGAGTTATCAATTTTAAATCCATTTGTCAGATCCGTCTCTAAAGCATCGCTTATTAGTGTACCGTTAACAAGTACGTCTACATGTGGATAGTTACCGTTTATAATTTGTAAGTTATCTACCGCAATATTACCAGATGCTAATGTCGCTTGAGTTAATCCATTGCCCGACATTGGAGCGAATGTGAATGCTATTGACCCTGCCACTGTTCTTTCTGTAGGGTCAATAATAGTTCTACTACCAGCATCAAACTCCCAGTTACCCGATGCAGATACTGCTGAGCCGTTAATGTTAACAATAACATCGCTCGACGATGTTGTGTTTGCACTCTCGAAACTATATCGCTGTCTTGGTTGGAAACGTTTTGAACCTGTGTCAATAATAACATTTGCCGAGTTGTCTAATCTTAATTTGTTTACAAGGTCATCTTTTTGTGCATCATTTGCACTAGCTAATGTAAAGTCGTTAGCTGAAATCTGTAACATGTAGTTAGTGGTCTCGCTGGTAGTAATTGTGAGCACGGTTGCTATGACGTTTGCATTAGTATTTGCATTAGTATTAATCGCATCAGCAACGAGTGTAATATTACTTGAAGAACTGAGATCAATAAACGAACTAGTATTACTTGAGAAATTATCAGTTATACTTATTCCGGTTAACACGTTACCACTAAAGTCGCCTGCGTTATCTAAGTATGCATTACTAATAGCATACGGCTTACTGAAGTAAGTTGTAATGTTTGCAGTTAGTAACTGTGCCGCAACAACAGTTACGTTAGGATTAATGGTATACCCATATCCAGGTTCGGTAACTGTGATATCCTTAATTGTGCCGTCTGTGTTTAAGTTAACTAATGCCTGAGCAGTTGTGCCGCCTGCGTACATGAATGAGCCAGGAATCTCTGCTGGAGGCCCCTCAATTTCTAGAACGGGCACACTGTAAAACTTAGTAGTTGCACCTAACACTTCCACTTCACTAATTACACTAACAATATCTTCTGGATAAACAATTTGTATTAATTGGTTTTCACTTGTAATTTCAGTGTCTTCTACCTTAATATCTAATCGTTGTACATTCTCTACATCGCCGAATTCGCCACTCTTAAGAGCCCACTCATCGTATACTGCTATACTGCCTGGTACTAATACCTTATCACTGTTAAGTAATTTTTCGATACTAGACTTAGTGCCCTTATCTCTAATCATACCGTTGTAGAAGTCGAATTGGTTATCATCTACAAGTTCAAATTCTCTGAGATACTTTCTTTCGTTATAACCATACTGTCTTCTACTGGCCTCGTATACCTGTCTCTCAACTGGTACATAACCGATCTCGTTGTATCTTCCCATGTCTTGTGCAAGTGTATCGTAGTTTGGCTTTAAGCCATCTTCGGTAATCAAGTAGCCTTCGCTCGACAGTGATCCTGTCCAGTTTGCAGTTCTCTTGCCTTTGACTTTTAATCGTTTTTGTCTATGGCCGAACACTGTATCGTATATAGTGTCGCCGAACACTGTCTTGTTATTAACAAGCATTGCATGTTCTATACTGTTTGTGTGCAATATAATTCCGAAGATCTGCGATCCTTCAGGCGGACTAACTTCGATAGTATTTCCGTCTCTAATAATAACACAGTCTGCAGGTAATATCTTTTTACCTGTCTCGTCTAAAATACTAAACTGTCCTTTATCAGATTCTGCAATTTGACTGATTCTTCCTGTGATAGATGTAAATTTAATTTTTCTTGCCATTGGACTTAGGCTTAATGTATTACCAGTTGCCCATTTGCCTAAACTCCAGAATAAGAATTGCTTACCAGAGTATACCCAGTCACTGACATCGCTAATAGCATTGTCGTAATCGTTAAAGTCGTAGCCTTGTGATTTCTGTTTTCTGCCTAAGTCGATTAAGAACTCAAACACTTCGCCTATAGTTTTATAAACGGTGCCATATTCTACACGTTGCGTTACGCCTGTACCTTCCAAATAGTATGTGGCTTCAGCGGCATTGACCATTGGTAATTTGCCGAGCCTCTGATAATATCCAGTATCGGTAACCGATGTTCCAGCTGGAACTACGCCTTTGGCTTGGAAGAAATTGTAACCAGACTTAACAATGTCGCCTGCATTATATTGTATAGTGCTGTTATGTGCTGAGTAGTCTGCGGCTTCTCCGCCAACACTTACCTCTGTGCGTTGGCCTTCTTTATTAGCTGTTTCCACCTCAAAGAATCGCTTAGTACTACTGTAACCAGATAGTTTGTAGTATCCGTTATCAGTGAGTTCTACTATCACACCTGTGTATTGATTTGTGGTTGCGTACGGTCCAACATGAACATTAATTTGTATATCTTCATGCGGAAGAATTAAACTTGAACTGTTGCCTGTTATACTGTAGCTGTCACTAAATACAGTCATTGTATCCTTGTCGACAAAGCCAGCAAACTTATGACCTAGTTTACCGTTAACAGATTTAAACGGTGTAGCAAATTCTGTTTTTGTGTTTATACCATTAAATCGTAAATACGAATCTATAAACTGTGTATAACCGGTATTTGTTAATAGTGTTTTATTATCAGAGGCTGTGTTACCATGCACAACTGCATCTTTAACTTTGTAACGTTTAAATGTTGAGCTGTCTAGCAACTGTAATGGGTTTGCTGAACTTCTAATAACTTTTTCAGGCTCAGCAAATACACTTGCAAACTTGCCTGGCTTAGTAAGAAACAATGCTTCTGCTATTGCAAAAGGATACAGTTCTGACATTTTCCATGCATTCTCTACTGGAGCGCCATCGCCAAATTTCCATTCACTGCTAACCAATGCAGTATCAGTTGTGTATGCAGTTGTTTGTGCATTAACTAAGGTGTAATTTTCTGTGCCGGCTGTAGCAAAAGTGCCTGCGCCTAATATATTGTTTGCAAGATCCACTGGTGCAAATCTAAACTTAGGACCAACTGTATAAGGATACGCTGGAGCGCCAGCACTATCTATTGTGGCAACATACGCCCAAACACCGCTTGGGAATTCAGGTGTGACCATAAAGCGTCCGTTAAATTCATCTAGGTCGCCTGTTGCGGAATCCCACACATAGTCCTCTATGAACTCGCCTGTAGGTGTTCCGCCAACGCCCGGTGCATATGTATCCCTTGAATTTGTTTTTAAACTATAACCAGTTTCTAAACGTTTAATAGCACTGCTTGAGGTTGCCTTGTCAGTATAACCATATGGTCCGTAAATTGGACAACCATCAAATGCCCAGCCAACTATTGGACTATGCGTTGATGTGCTCCATTCACTAAGTCCTACTGTTTGTGGACTAGGCTGTACATACCCATAACGATTATTTGTATCAGGGTTGCCACCTGCTGTATCTCTGCCTACTTCATTTCTAAACATAGCATCATAATGCCAGTTGCTAGTAGTATCTATCGCAACACCTGTGTTGCCGTTAAATGCTAATGCACCGTTAACTGCGATACCTACATGTGTATTGGCAGTGGTTGCGGCTGTAACAAATTCTACCGCAGTAGATGTATTCGCATCATTGTAATAGTTGCCATCTGTTACATCTGCTGTAACTTTTATAGTGTATTTTGATTCCTTGTCTTCGATAACCGCAGTACTATTGCTAATAGGGAATGTTCCAACAGCATGGTTTAGAATATTGTTTGTTGTTACATTAATATGTACATTTGCGCCGTCGGTTCGTTCGTTTAAATTTAAGCCGTCTGTTGTGCTTATAAACGATGTTGCATTAACTGTTGCTGTCCCGGTTTCTGTATCTGTCCATGTTGTAGTTTTAGTAGTAGACGCTGTACTAGAAATATTTGCTGGTGCTAACAAGTTAGCATCTGCATCTACTGGTAGCATAGTTTTTAATCCAATTCTTCTGTAAGGATTGTTAGTCTTGTATAATGCATTGGTCACGTTTTCGTTAGTACCTTGACGTATAATACCGTGTTCTATATCATTCCACATCGGCTTGTTACCACTGCCGTAAGTAGTATACGTTGCTGTAATATATTGCGTGTCCCACCAAGTTGGCTTTTTAATAAGTCCCAACATTTCCCATGGATGGGTATGTGGTCTAGCAGTATCATAGTGCTCTTCAAATATGCCTCTCCAATAGCCAGCATCTGTTGTACTTGAATTATAGTTCCAGCTAAATGGCTTTGCAACATCATAATATTCATTTACAACAAAGTCTGCTTCGTTTCTTGCAATAAACTTGTTAAACGATTCTCTTAAAATGTTATAATAAGCAGTTCTACTAACACCGGTATTTCTAAATACACCAGGTCTAATATTGTGTACATTTAAATCAGGATGAGCCGGTCTATCTCTATAAACTTGTTGGGTACTGTTATACACCCTCTTTTCAAATTCTAATAAAATATCATCTTGTTTATCGTTATCTGCTATCGTCTTACTGCCGTCATGTCCTACTATAACATTAATTGGTTGAGCAAACGATGTGTCTAACAAGAGTTTCGGTAAGTGTACCGGTGTAATACCCATTGCCGCTGTAGTTGGAGGACACTGAGCACTTTCTCTATTCTTGTTAAAAAATCTTATCTTAATAGTGTTACCCAATGTTAATGCATACGCTGTAGTGAACGTTAATGTGCATACTCCGGCTGTGCCAGACATGGTGTAATCGTTGTCTATTAATAATAGTACATCGTTGCCATTAGCATCTTGATCATAAACATGTATAGCATTTTCTATTTTGTTTAAATTTAAAAAGTTAGTTAGTGTATATTCTTTCTGTATAACGTTGTTGATAATAACCAGTTCTTCATCGTACCTGTCGCCAATTGCCAGCATGTAACTGTAATCAAACACCAGTTTACCTGGATTATATGCTATAACGTTTTGCAATACATCTTCTAGTATTGCATGATCAGTCATAGTCGTAGTATCGTTAGAGTTGATGTAACGTTTGATTTCTTTCTTCAATCTGTTTTTATACTTAAGATACTCTTCGCCGTTAAATTTCATTGCGTCTACTATATTGAATGAATCGTTACTTACAAGGAATCCTGCCATCAGCAAATCGTCGTCTGTTTGTACAATTTTATTTGCAAGTTTATTATCGTGGTCAAGGTTAGCAAAGTTGTTGCCGCCCAACGCTTCACCGGAAATAAGTTCTTGCTCTTCGATATAATTTTTAATATGCTCTAAATACTGTGGTTCACTAACAGTTAATACGTCTGCTTTGTTAGTGTTAGCATACCATCCTAGTGGCAACTCGTATCTTCCCTGTCTGGCTGTATCTTCAATAATGCCAGATGCTGTCGGGGTAGCAATCCTGATAGTAGAATTCTTTTTGAGATTAAATGCTGTAAACTCTATAGATTTTAATGAAGTATTGTATGTCCAATCTGTTCTACGGACACCGTCTACTTTTACTCTGATCTTAGAAACATCAGCCGGTATAGCAGTAATTTCCCATAGTACTCGTTTGTTATCGACATCAAGTTGCGATACTTCGTAGGCGTCTTCCACCCTTTGTTTAAACGAATCTTTGTGTCCGCGCCATGCTGTATCATATGTAGTTGTTCCGTCTGTATTGGATTGCTTATAGTAAATGTAGCCTTTTACAAAGTTAGTAGTGGTTGCTCCAAACGGTGTATAACTAATCACATCAGACGACATGTTGTTTTCAAATACTATTTCGCTGAAGTTATTAAAGTTTTTGTACTCTAATGGGAATCCTAAAACACTATCGTTAGTTGTACTAGCTGTAGCAGGCTTATAAGAAAACAGCGGAGTTCCTTTAAAGTTTGATTGGGGATATGTTAAATTGTTATTTAATAGTTTCTTGTTTGAATCGTATGCATTAAATAATGGTGCTGTATTAACTTTTGATTTTCGTTGTCCAACTTCCCATTTAGTGCCAGTCCAGTAGTATTCTTTGCCTTGATGCGTATTACCAAATAGCACAGGTACTGTATCTCCTATACTAGGAGTCCATGCTACAAAGGTTGCATCGCCGTCCACAGCACCCAACGGATTAGAGTCGTCTGGCATTCTTGTTAGTTTTACTCTGTTGCTGAATGTTAATGTTACGCCGTTTGCAATAGTTTCTGCTTGATTTAATGTAATAGTGTTTGTAGAGTAATCAACTGTTGCTACTACAGTATTTGTAGCTGATATGCCTGTACCTTTAACTGTTGCGCCAATGTAAACATCTGTGGCATCATTTAATACTACAGTAGTCGAGCTTGACACAGCGCCGTTAACAGTTTGTGTTTGCTGATCTTCTACAACATAAATATATTTTGATATATCAGTCGTCTCATCCGGCAATATAATTTTGTTAGCAACTTTTAATCCTTGGCTATCCAATGGCGCACTAATTGGTCTACCTTGTACTTCTGATTTAGTATAGTCTGCTCCACTTAAATCAGCACTAAAAGATAACCCTCTACTACCAAAGTTATACAGTTCTAAGTTCCTGTCAAATTCTAAAATTGGTCGTGTAGCTCTAAAAACTTTCCCAGGTAATGAGGTGCCTGATTCTGTGAATCTATCTTTATGATGCCAAAAGTTAATCCTGCTCCAAGTGTTGTTATCGATCGATCCCCTCTGCATAAGCATATAGTCGGGAGTACTTTGCGTGTTGCCTCCATCCCACGGTTCAGCATCGAATCCAAACGAACCTGTATTCATATATGATAAAAAGTTGCCTGCACCCGTAACATACCCTTGCCAATAATAATTGGCGTTGACATCAAAGTCTGCCAATGACGTGAATACCTCGTTTTCAATTTCTTGACCAAGTGCATCGTAGTACTGTCTTGCCGACCCGTTATCTTCAAGCAGTAATGCTGGAGCAGTTATTGACCCTGACGGTATGTCTGTTGCTATAAGTGTTGACTCTGCAGTTATAAGTTCTTCATCCCACGGTGTGAACGCTGGAGTTGAAAATATAGCACTAAAGTTTTGATCTTTTAAATATAAAATAATGCTCTTGCCAACGCCCTCTACAATGTATCGTTTATTTAGATACGTTGCAGGAATAACATCGGTTCCTTCAAATTCTACAACAGCGCCATTCTTAAATTCTACGCCATTAGGAGATATATAAGACTTCTTACCAATAATATCTTTTAAAATATTAATTGTTACTGCGTCTGTGCCACTAACTGAACGTTTGTTGGGTCCTTCTGGAGTCCAGAAATATTCCTGATAGTTAACTAACTTGTCGTAATCAATTGGAGGTAAAAAACTGTAAAAGTTTGTGTCGAACAGCACATTTTCATTCGTAGTGTCTACTCCGTAACTTTTTATTTGGTTAACAAAGTCTTCATAAAATAATATGTTTGTTGCTTTACCTGTGCTAGAATCAATTGTGTTTACTACTGGTTCTAAACTGTACTTCTGTCTGCTTGGGTTCGGCTCGCTAATGTAGTGATCTTTTGTGGAATTGAATTGATCAGGTTCTTTGCGTCCAATGAATGCAGATATAGTTTCAATGTTGCTCTTACTGAATAACTGTTCTACCGTACTTTCAAAAAAGTTCTTTAATACAGTCGTCTGTAACGCACCAGGTAACTTACTTATTTGCTTGTCAGCCATGTTTTTTCCTAATATCCGCTGTTGTCTGTTGAGCTACCGGAGTTACCTACAGAATTATTTAGGGTAATTGTATTACCTAGTGTAGTATTTGCCACACTTTGATCTAGTACATAAGTACCATGGTAGTATGTTACGCCGTTAGGCATATAAAATATTTGTCCAAAGAATGTGTGTGTCATACTTGTTCCGTCGCCTGCAAAGTTTGCCGCTTCTGCTGTAGCATATAACGGATAGTATCCGCTAATTGCATACGGGCCAGTAGAGCTGTTAACACCATTGTATGTTGTTAATAATCCTGTGCTAGTCTTGTTAGGTTTAATATTACCGTGTGTTAATTTATCTACAACATCAATTTCATCAATGCCTGCTGTACTTAAAAATAGTTCATCTGGATCTGCTTTAACTTGAAACAAATCGCCAAACACGCCACTTGCTTTTGTAGGCACAATAACAATACTGCCTATAGCATTACCAACTTGTTGGTGTATGTAACTACTTAATTCAGTGAAGTAAAAAGTATCACCGAAGTCCCAGTTGTCGATATCAAAATATCTGTTTATTGCCGCCACTACTTTTGTTTTAATCTCGTTATCACTTAAACTTGTTCCTGGCAATCTAACAACTTTGAATTTTGCCTGTAGCTCGTCGGTTGCGTCAGTACCAAATATTAATTTAAATCTTCCGCTCTTGAATACTAATTGGTCACTAGCAGATTTATAGTCTTGCAATATTGCAAATTCATTTTCTAGCTCTGAACTAGTAGGCGCTGTTGGGAATGATGTTCCGGGCACTTTAATGTATGCCTGCATGTCTGCCCAGTAAGTAGCAGTAAGTACAAAAAATTCGTGTACATTACTTACACTAGGATCAATTCTCATACTGTTATCTGCAACATGTGTCCATTTAAAAATAACACCGTTTTGTCTTTGTGACTTAGTATTTTGCGTGAAGCTTCTGCCTTTCCTAGCAAAATGATTTGAGCTTTCGTAGTTACTAACTCTAGACAAGTCTGTGCTACTCTTAGTTAAAATAAATACCTTGCCAGTATCTTTAGCATAAACCTTTTTATTGTGCAACCCACCGGCAGAAAGAAGTCCGTTGGTATTGTTAAACAAGTTAACAACTGTTTTGTTTCTAACTAAAAAGTAATCATAATCCGCGGTAGCATATGTAACACCAGTTCTAGGTTCCACTGAAGCATCACCAATCGAAGCTCCTGCAATGTATGCCATGTCTGCACTAAAATTAACACTGTATTCTTTTCTTAAATCTAGTATTCCTGCTTTAACAGGTCTAGTATAAGTATAGCCGTCAAAGTCTTCGTAATTTTCAAACAATATAATATCGTCTGTACCAACAAACTGTTCAAACTGAATTGGATTATCTGGACTGTCAGATGATGCAGTATTGACCGGAGTAACTTTAACCTTCTTGGGATCGGTGTACCCGTCAGGGTAACTAAAGTTTCCTATGGCACTGTACACAATAGGAGCTTCAAGTCTGCTGTTATCGTTAACATATTTAATTGCTATAGCATCACTTCTATTATTTCTAGTGGTGTTATCTACAGCATAGTGATGCCTGGTGTTCAAATTTACTTTAATCTTACCAGTTTGCGTTGTAGTATTACTCTCTAGCAAAAGGAAAGTATCGCCTGCAGGCGATAATCCTGCTGTATCTGTGGTGGCCAACGTATAGTCAGCATTGTTATATCTGTATTTTATACGTCCCGAACCGTCTAATATGTTACCACCGAATGTTGTATTACTAAACGGTATAGTTATAGTAGGTAACGAATTAACAACGCCGGTATCTGCAACTATGACCACGTTACCGTTATCAGTTGTTGTGGCACTAGTTCCTAATTCTAGTTCTGTTGGTAGCACAAACGATCCTGTAACGCCATTTTGATAAAGTCCGAAATTAGATGTAACAGAAACCTGTACATCGTAATGTTTAACATTTCTAGAAATTAACGGTATGCTGGTAAAGTAAGAACCTGTTGTGCTTAAATACCATCGGTCACCGTCTAAATCACTGTCGGTATCTACCCAGCTAAATGCTTCTGTGAAACTAGGCTTAATGTTTAATGTGGGCAATTCGATCGAATCATATTTTGCTAAGCCAGTTGCATTATCTTGTATTCTGTTTTGGTTAACGTTATAAAATCTAACATCCTCCAAACTTTCGAATACAAATTGTGTTCCTCTAATTTCTATATCGTATCTGTACGTTAATGTGTCAACATTAACATAGTTAAATTTCAGAATCCAACTTGCATCTATGCCCGAGCCAGAAGTTGAGCCTGTGTTCGCCGCACTAAATTCTGTGACTGCACTTAAATTATTATTTTCAATTATGTAGTATCTGTTATCACTAGGCATAAATCTTACACCGAATGTTCTTCTAGAGGCCATTGCCGCTTTTAGTTGTGATTCTTCTAACGCAAATAATGTTTTTCTTAATATAACAATTAGCTCATCACACTTCCAGCCGTTAGTAATTTTCTTATTAAGTTTTACCGGGCCATTTGCTGTACTACTAGCCGAGTTTCTAACTCCGTTATTATCCATGCTAATAACTTTAGCCCATTCGTACATTGTTTTATCTGTAGGATTGTAGAATTTTAACATGTATCCTGGCTGTAAAATTTTAAAAAGGGTGTTTGAATTATTGACATCAGTTTCGGTACCACCTGCGGTGTATATTTCAGACATATAACCGTGGTCGCCGTTACTCTTTCTAGGCAAGGTGTTCCACGATATACCAAATAACGAAATATCAAACATGTCAGCATAAGCAGGAACGGCTTTAATCTTAGTTCTAAACGTACTGTAAATAAAATCATTAAGTTTTAAGTTCTTAATAATTTTTGGAAACTTGGTATTAATAAAATCTTGTGTTGTGTTAGTTGTTGTTATTATAAACGAGTCGCTAGAATTACTAGCCTCTTCATACAATGCGCCATCTTCTGCAATGCTAGTTGTGGTTTGAAAAGTACTTGTAGGATCAGTGATGTCGATGTACCTGCTGTGTCCAGCATGTGTTTTGTTGGTCACTTTTAATTTCTTAATGTTTGTGCTTTTTGCCAAAGGAAGTACTTGGTAGTCTTGAGCAGTAACCATTCTGTCTTGGGCGTAATATGCCTGGGGTGCTCTTTCCTTGATACCCGCAAGTGTTTCTGCAGGTAAACTGTTTGATATTGCATTTTCTAATCTTAATGTAACTGTTAGGCTGTATGATTTTCCGTCTTGTGTTAAGTACGGAATAACTATCACAACATTTCTGACGTCATCTGGCTGTAATACAAATCGTTCGTTGTCACTAACTCTGTAATGGGCCACAAACGATCCCATGGGAACATTTGCAAAGTTGCCGTCTGCGAATTGTAATCTAATTCCGCCTGTGCCTAAGTTCTGGACAGCATACAATAACGGTGTATTTTTAGCTTTAGTGTTGTACATTAACGTTTGACCAACAGTGTTTGGTACTTTAACCCATTTAGATAATACACTGCCGGTGTTGTCTATTTCTGACAAGTACACATCGTGTTCGTTAATGTTGTTGGCACCAATGTCTTGTTGTCTGTTCTCGATCGGATTAGTGAAGTCGTATGTGGTTGACGACAATATTCCTTGTTTGAACAGCATAAAGAATCCAGTATTTTTACTTAGAGATCCTAGACCGTCATTTCTATGGAGTATTGAAAAGTTGTTTGTGGGATCTGGGTGCTTTTCTGAAAATACGCCAGAGTCTTCGAAGTCAACATTTACAAATTCAAAGGACCTATTAATACCGTTAACTTTAACACTGAAGCTATATGCTAACGTTGAAGAGATAGGAGTGTTAATGTCGTACCTGTCAGTCATAATTCCGCCAACAGTTCCTGTTTTCACAGGCTTACTGAATCTGTTAACATTACCAAATGCACTATTTAATATAGTTAAAAATTGTTCGTAACTGTCTGGATTGTTTGAATCGTTCCAGCTGACAGTTTTGTCGTTTATACTCGACCCCGAACTATCTGTTAACGGCTCTGAGGTTGCAACACTCACTATCTTCATTAATCCACTAGCAGGAATATTTCGCTTTGGATTATACCCAAGTTGTCTTGCAAGTTTAAATACTGAGTCTCTTCTCTCAGCAGTTTCTAAAAAGTTTTCTCTTGTATTAACATCCATTCTGAATGCAATACTTTGCCCGAGGTAGGCAAGCAATTCTATGATTGCAATAAATTCTGAACTTTCGGTGTAGTCGTTAAAGTTCTCTGGAAAGTTAGTTTTAATATACTCGACCATCGCATTTCTGATTGTGTCAAAGTCGTATGCTTGGAAGTCTACTTGACTATATGCTTGGTAGGCTACTGCCCAGTCTTCTGCCGCGAATAAATTATTTTGTCTGCTGTTAACTGCCATATTATATCTCTACGTTTTCCCTGGCATATTGTACAAACAAGGTGTCTTCCGAAAGATACGGCTTAAACTTTAAATGCAACGTTATGCTGATTGTATGGTCTAGTACGGCAGTAAATATGTCGGTCATCTCTACACGAGTGTCCTTTCCTACTACACGTTCTATTTCTTCTTTAATTTCTGAAACTACATACTGGTCTAAAGGATTCATTAATATATCCCAAATCCTAGTGCCGTAGGTAGGTCGCATTACTCGCTCGCCCCTTTTAGTATAAAGTTCGTTGAGTAAGTCTGCTTTTATAAGGTCTCCGTCGATTAACGTATACGGTGCCCTTACTTGCCCTACTGTACTGAATCCTTTGTATATATTTGCCATACAACTATTTATCCTTAAGGATTAAAACTAGTTATAATAAACATCATAATAAGCCTAAAAAAATGTTGACTTTTGATCGTAAAGGATACATAATAACATAGTAAGAATTATCTTGCTTGTAGTTAGAATTATCTTGCTACTTTTATAAATTTATAGGAACATTTGATGAGAAATATCATTGAGCGATTCGACAGCATTTGCAAAAAAGCAGACGCAGTTAATAAGCAGTTAAAGTTAACTGATAACTCTTCTGGATACGGACCACGTTTCCAAAAGATGGTGTCGAAAAAACAGAATCGTCTACATTCCGTAGGCATTTATGATTACCACACAAAGGGCTATGTATTGTTTGAGATGGTCAATCTTGTAGGACAAAAAGGCAAAGTGCCGCAAGAATTTTATGATATGGAAACTATGCTCAAAAATGCCACTACCATCTAGAAAAAATGTAGTTTTTATACACGGCAGTGGCGCATCCACGCTTAGTTATAACTTTTTACATATATGGTTGCCGGAGCACAATATAATTTTTATAGAGTACGATACGCAGGAGCCACCGGAAAGTATAGTAACTCGTACCAAACTGCAAATACTCGAAGAGTTTGGACATGCCCCATTCTCAGTGATAGCACACAGTTACGGCTGTTTGCTAGGATTAAGTGCTGTACAATCATTTGCCAATTGCAAAAATTTCGTAGCCATGAGTGCCCCATGGGGCGGTAGTAGGACGGCGAAGTGGCTGTCGTATGCATTTAGGCATAGTAGATTATTTACAGCATTAAATCCAAAGAGTGCATTTATTACAGCATTACAAACTGTAAACAACAATTTTAAGATAATTAATATAGTAACAACAGGAACCACAGGCGGCGGAAACGCTCTTGCTGGAATGGGAGAGTCTAATGATGGGACACTCACTGTTAGAACACAGAAATCTGTTCCAAGTAATTTTAATAATCTGAAACAGATTGAAATGGGGACTAGTCACAACGAAGTGCTAGTTAATTTTGAAACAGTTGAAATTATAAAAACGGAGATTTTTTGTGATTGAAAATAATAGTTTAAACAACACCCTAGAAGAACAACTTCGACACATGCTTGTTGATAAGAATAACGAATGTCAACAGTTAAGAGCAGAAATTGAAACGTTAAAAAAGTCTGTTGCTGAAGAACAAGAAGGTAAGTATCGAGCGTATATCAGGTTTGTTGACTTACAAAAAGAAGTAGCTTCAAAAAAACAGCCAGCTTAACTACTAAGCGGTTTATCTTTATCCGCATGACCTATGTAAGGTTCGCGTGTCAACAATGAATCTATAATACTACTAACAGTATCCTTGTTACCTTCTCTATCGCCATTAGTTGTTAGTGGATTATCCTCAGTAGTATCCTGCATATCATATTCCCAACCTGGTAACCCTGGTGCTTGATCTTCGTGTTCAGTTAACGGCAATGCTTCTGCAGTTTTACTATTCTCCGCCTGCGTTGCACTTCCGCCATCATTTAAGTGTACTGTACTGCCCACTACGTTTGTTTTGCCGCCGGCTTGTATGTTTGCGTCGCCTCCGGCCTTGATATGCTGAGCCTCGGCAGCCGTACTAAACATATTGGATTTAGCATTCAAGTGCATGTCTCTGCCTGCTGTAGCAAGTAATGAATTTCTAGAAGTTAAATGCAGACTTCCTTTGTCGTCTACTTCTAGCACAAAATCTTGCATAACTTTCATGTTGGCTGTTGCACCAGCATTAATATTAAGTACACCGCGTTGGTTACCGTCTTCGTCTTGTTGTTCATGTGCTTCGCCATAAACACCTGCCGCAATATTTACAGATGTGTTGCCTTCCAAGTTTAAGTTTTTATCTGCACGAATGTTGATGTTGCCTTTAGCTCTATATGAAATATCTTTTTCACTGTATATCTGAATATCGCCATCTCCGCTCATCTCTATCCATGCATTGCCTTTTGCATTTATTACATAAATTAATCCGTTAGTGTCGTCCATTAATACTTGGTTGCCACCTGCTGTTCTAATTCTTATGTTTTTACTGTCGCCGTTAGTGTCCCCGTCATCCATCACAAAACTGTGTCCGCCTGTTCTGTGCGTACCGTCTTTCTTGCCTGTATCAAGGTTTACATCTTCTGCACCCGGAGTAGATATACCAAATACTGCACTAGGCGATTCTCTTCTTGCACTAGAGCTAGATATGCCCCTGAGCTTGTCGTTAATTAATCCTTGGTCTAAAATAGGCTTTGTTATATACGGATTAACTGGCCTTGTAGCATTGTTGCCATGGTCTATTCCTGGCGTCCGTTTATTAACTTCTGCCACAGGCAATTTTTGATCTGTGCCAAATGTTTTTCCGGCGGCATTACCCGGGACCATGTTAGCCATTTGGTCAGGTAGTAAGCACCCTATCACAAACGGTAATTTCGATTTGCCATCTGCAAAGCATACTAGTACCCAGTTACCTACATCAGGCGGGACCATCCACATGCCATATGATTTTTGTGTTTCGACATACGATGAAAGATTGTCGCCTATTCTATTAGAAGGTGTACTTCCGCCGAAAGGTGTACTCCAGAATGCATTTACCCAGTTGCTTGGATTATCTCTGTCTTTGCCCAATGCCGGAATGTACACGGTTAATCGTCCACTGTGCGTGTCGTCTTTTGGTCTAACAATAATTTCGCCTAGATACACACCAAAGTCTAAGTCAGCATTTTTAGTTAGTGCCGCCGTAGGATTACTACTGCTAACCTTAAATTTGTCTGCTCTGTACTTTCCACTTATGCTCATTATTCTTCTCCTGTTTCGACGCCGTAGTCTACATCTAATAAATCGTAGTTAGACAAATCTAGAGCTGTTTGTTTCTTGGCATTTAAATCTAGCTCAAACATGCCATTTGCAAATGTTGCAGTTACTTTCATAATTTGGTATACTCCGCTTAAAAAGTATGCTGTTCCTGCTTTTGACATATAACCGGTGTTGTTATCCTCGTCGTCTAGATCCGGGTCGATTACCCTAGGAGTTTGCATAGTAAATAAAAAGTAATTATCGTTACCATCATATGATATAGCATCTAGACTGGTCTGTTTACTCCCAGAGTTGGTTAGTTCATAAGTTTTTCCTTCCGTTGGATTTTCCGGCTTCGCTCCTAAGTACCACGGATCGCCCCTAATTTTTAATGATAAGTCGACTAGTATACTTGCATCGTTAACATTTTGAAACATGTATCCAAATAATGTTGCCTTAGGTGAGCCGTCACTAGTGTTACCTGAGGTAGATACTATAGTTTTGCTAGTGTCGAAACTGGGTTTAAGAGTTTTGGAAGATGGTTTGGAAGCGATGTCTCTTAACTGACTCATAACCTTTGCACCACTTAGTTCGCCTATAACTGTTTCCATTCCCGCTTCATCGACATCGCTTAGTAAGTCTTCGCTGTATAAGTAGCCGCTGGCTTCTGGCTTATAGTTGCCGTCGCTATTCACGCCGCCAGTTTCTCCAACTGGGGTAAGCGATTGTGTGCCATCTGTTGCTTTTTGGTAACCTAACGGATTTTTTCCGCCATTAGCCTGAAATATAATTGCTTGTGCTAAGGTCATATATCGCCCTTTGTCCTCTGCCATTTCTTTCTGCTGATCGGGTGTTAACTGCAAAGAATCTATAGCTTGTTGTCTCATGTTAGGATCATTTTCTAGTTTATTCGCTAATGCTGAAGAATCTTCTTGTAGGGCGGCTATTACTGCTTTTGCTTCTGCGCCGTTTGGATCGAGTGGATCACCTCCCGGACCGTTAGGGCTAGTAGAAGAGTCTCCCATGGTGCCAGCGCCAGGAGCTCCTAGCAACAATTGTCCTGCCTTATAAGAAATATCAGCACTTAGTATTTGGTCATTTATCCCAGTGTACAAGTAATGATATGCTTTTTTTATATTCATTTCTCGTATACGAGTAGTTACATTGTCTCTGGTAGTTTCGAAGTCAGCTGGTTGGGCTGTCCCTTCATCAGCTGTATCGTATATCACAGGTTTATATATTATTTTTTTTGCATAAGTGTTTCGCCTGTGATCATAGTCTAACCATTCGACGGTTGCCTCGATTCTATACCAGCTGGTAAATACCTGGTTTAAGTCCATTGATGCTGGATCAACATCCGGACTATCAAATTTGTGTTTTCTTGTAGTCATTTCTAAAAAGTCATCATTCATTACCAGTAACGTTGTGAGTATCCTGTGGAAATTTGTGCCTTGTTTAACTTGTATTCTATCAAAGCTCCATATGCCGCCAGATGCTTGTATGCCACCATCTAAACTTTCCGGATTA
>TARA_B110000503_G_scaffold18803_1_pt1 | contig 21898 bp, 18 predicted proteins | sample TARA_B110000503 | Tara Oceans TARA_B110000503 (sample SAMEA4397472) | marine metagenome | biome: Polar Biome; feature: [SRF] surface water layer (ENVO:00010504); material: water (ENVO:00002006), including particulate matter (ENVO:01000060) such as... | depth 5 m | reverse complement strand
GTAAAGATACGCTGACGATCGAGCGGATGAGTCAGGAAGGTCGCGGCATAGCCCGTCGCGAGGGCAAGATCGTGTTTGTGAGCGGCGCACTGGCGGGAGAGAAAGTGCGGGTGCAGTGCACTGCAGTAAAAAAGGGTTTCGACGAGGCAGCAATGACAGAGCGAGTTGCCGATACCGCAGCCAGCGCGCATCGCGTACAGCCAAACTGCCCGATCTATCACGATTGCGGCGGCTGCAGTTTGCAACACTGGTCGATTGACGCGCAGCAACATCACAAACAGGCAATGCTACAGGCGATGCTCAACGGAATTTCGCCGCTGCAACTGGAATCGCCAATAGTCGGTAGCGCCACAGGGTTCCGCCACCGATTGCGCCTCCTGGTAAAGCGCGGCGCCGACCGGGACTATTTACTCGCACTGCGTCAACATCGATCCCACGAAGCAGTCAACGTACGTCAATGTCTTGTGGCGAACCCAGCGGTCAATGCCATGTTACACACTTTGCCCGGCATGCTGCTTGCCGCACCCGACCTACAAGGCTTGCGGGAAATCGAGATCGATGCCGACAGCAACAATCAAGTTGGGCTGTGTTTTTACTTCGCCGCAAATCCTGGCGAGCATGTGTTGTCTGCGCTGCGCTGCGCCCTACTGAAAGATCCCGTTATCGCGTTGCGTGTCCGCCTCAATACACACAAAAAGTCGGGCGAAGATTCGCTCTACGGTGAACCTGGCTACGAAGAGATGGGTCAGTGGCAGGAACTTCTGGCCGACGGTGAACTATGCCTTCGGCCCCTGGATGGCACTGCTGAGGGTGAGCCACCGGCACTGGCGTTACGTTACCAGCCCGGCGACTTTACGCAGACGCACTGGGACATCAATACGGCACTGGTGGCACGGGCATTAGACTGGCTACAGCCTGGCAGTAACGAAACGGCGCTCGACCTTTTCTCTGGAATCGGTAACTTCAGCTTGCCGCTGGCCCGCAAGGCCAAAACAGTGCACACCTTTGAAAATGACAGCAGTATGACCGCACGCGTTGCGACCAATGCCGAGCGCAATGGCATTCACAACGTGCGGGCGACAACGCTTAACCTGATGACCAGCGAAGTGGTGCTACCGAGTGCAGACATCGCCATTGTAGATCCGCCGCGGGCGGGCGCGAAAGCCGTTTGTGAAGCTCTGGTGCGGGCAAAAGTAAAGCGGGTCCTGTACGTCTCTTGCCACCCGGCTACGCTGCTGCGGGATGCCCGAGTGCTTTGCGATGCAGGGTATCGCCTGGTCAAGGCGGCCGCAGTAGACATGTTCCCCCACACCGGTCACAGTGAGGCTATCGCCCTTTTTCAGCGAAAATAGCCCTCTCACTGCGCAGCGATCGACGCGCTCGCTCTAGCGACTGGATTCAGTCGAGCCTGACCAGGCCGCTTTTGCCCTTTCCGTCAGGTCCTTCGAAACAAAGTAGATCACCGGTACCAGGATCAACGTAACAAACGTGGCAAACAGCACACCAAAGGCGATGGAGATCGCCATAGGTTTGACAAACTCGGACTGAATCGACGTCTCAACCTGTATTGGCAACAGACCAAGAAATGTCGTCACTGACGTCAGTATCACCGCGCGAAACCGCTGCGGGCCAGCTTCTAAAACCGCCGATCGCCAGTCGTGACCCTCGTCTATGTGGTGATTGATAAAATCCACCATAACCAGGCTATCGTTGACCACAACGCCCACCAGACCAATGATTCCGATGACCGATAAGATACTGACATCTTTACCCAGCAGCAGATGTCCCAGTAGGGCGCCGATTATACCAAATGGAATCACGGACATAATCAATAGGGGCTCAACATAACTTTTTAGCGGTATCGCCAGCGCGCCGAAGATCATCAACAGAACGATGATAAAGCCGTACAGTAACGTCGCTGACGTCTTCTGCTCAGCCTCAGTCTCGCCACCAAAGTTAAATTGGACGCCAGGATATTTCTGCAGCAACTGCGGGAGTACTTGTGCCTGCAGCAACCCGGTCACAGCACTGGGCTCGACCAGCGCCTTGTTGATATCGGCCTCCACTGTGACAACCCGCTTCCGATCTATCCGATTGATGGTGCTCAGCCCGGTCGTTTGATGCGCCGTGCCCACCACAGAGAAGGGCACTTTGCGACCATCGGGTAAGCGTATCCACAGCGCATTCAGACTGTCGACCCGGCTGCGATCAGCGGCGGGCAAGCGAACATAGACTCGCACCTCGTTACGCCCGCGCTGGACCCGCTGTATTTCGGCGCCGAAGAATGCCTGCCGCACCTGCCGCGCGAGATCGACATCGCCCAGCCCCAGCGCCTCACCCTCGGCAGTAACATGAATATCCAGTTCCCGCCCCCCGGCGTCAAAACTGTCACTGATGTCCTGCACACCACGCATCTGGATGAGCGAGCGCTTCACATCCTGAGCCGCGAGACGCAGTGTCTCCAAATCCTGGCCAACCAGTTGCAGCTCCAGTGCAGCGCCCGACGGTCCAGCTACAGCGTCAATATGGAGCGCGCGAATACCCTCCAGGTTCCCCAGCGCCTCGCGCAACCACTGCGCCAGCACCACAGAACTGATGGTGCGTTCTTCGCTGGGCACCAGATCAATATCCACCTGGGCGCTGGTATCACTTCCCGATACCACCAGCAGCTCCCTGATCACGTCTACCTCGGTACCCACTTCCTGCAGATAGCGCTCATTCATCGCCTGCGCAGCCATCTCTATACGACGGGCATAATCGTGAGTTTTTTCCCAGGGAGCGCCCTGTGGCATTTCCAGAGTCACATAGATTTGGTCCGAAGGCACGTTTGGGAAAAATACGAATCTGACCAGCCCGGCGGGCAGAAGTGCCATTGAAACAATGAGCAGGGCGACAAACACCGCGATAGTGGTATAGCGGTGATGCAGGCAAAGTTGGAGAAATCGTCGGTAGGGGCCGGATGCGAAATTAGTGAGCGCTGTTGAAAAACGGCCCTGGAAGCGCTGTATGCCGCCGCGAAAACCTCCTGGCATTGTGCCGTCTACCCGCAGATGACGCAGATGCGCCGGTAGAATCAATTTGGTTTCGATCAGGGAGAAGAAAATACAAAGAATGACCACGGGCCCCATATGGGTGCCTATGCGCGCAAACCCCTCGGTCATCAGCATGGTAGGGGCAAAGGCAATCATTGTCGTCAGTGCACCGAAAACGGTAGCTGTTGAAACCCTGCGCACACCGCGCAATACACTGGGCAGCCCCTGCCGCTCCGCCTGTAGGTAGGCGTAGGCGCTCTCGGCAGTGACGATCCCGTCGTCGACCAAAATACCCAGTACCAGAATGAATGCAAACACCGACAGCACATTAATCGACACTGGCAAGCCGAGAAAGTAGATGGTGGCCAACGTTGCCAACACCGCAAACGGCACACCGACTATCACCCACAAAGCCAGGGTCAGATCGAGGAACAGGGCCAGCGCAATGACGACCAATATCGCGCCTTGAGCGGCATTGCGCAGCATTAGCTCGATACGGCCGCGCAGTATATTACTTTCATCAACCCAACCAACGACAAAAACCCCATCAGACAAGCTCGCTTGCTTCTGGGCAATATAAGTACGCAGTTCATCGGTTATTTGCAGCACATCCTGATTGCCAACCCTGTCGACAATCAGGGTGATAGCACGGCGACCATTAAGCGTACTTAATACGGGTTGATCCTCGAAGCCATCGACGACCGTGGCCACCTCCCCGAGCGTGATGGAAGTGCCGTCCTGCCGGGTCAGTAAATTCAGGGCGGAGAATTCCTCGCCGGTATAGGCCTGGGATACCGAGCGCAGCTTGATCGCGCCTTGCTCCGTGCGCATGCTGCCGCCCGGTAAATCTCTGGAGCGACTTTTCACAGCCGCAACTACCTGATCAAAATCCAGGCCGTAGCGCCGCAATGCCTCAGTGGATAATTCTATCGACAGTTCATAATTGCGCTCGCCCAACACGCGAATCTCGCTAATGCCATCCAGATCGAGAATCTCCTCTCTAACCTGTTCGGTGAGCTGCTTCAGACCCACTTCGTCGAGATTCCCATAAACACTGACGCGCATGGCATAACCGCGACTGATGACTTCCTCGACAATCGGCTCTTCCGCATCCAGTGGAAAGGCAGGGATACCATCCACACGTACTTTGGCCTCGTTGAGTGCTTTGGAAATATCACTGCCCACCTCCATCTCAACAGTGACAACACCCACGTTTTCTTTGGCGGTGCTGCGGATTTCCTTTATACCGACGATATCACGCAGCGCTTCCTCGACTTTGAGTAGAATGCCCTGCTCGATCTCCTCTGGAGAGCTACCGGGGTAAGGTACGGTGACCGTAAATGTATCGGTGGGGAAACTTGGGAAGACTTCTTTACGAATGCCTTGAACAGCGATCAGTCCAGCGATCAGTACGATAACCAGCAGCAGATTGGCGGCGATGGGATTGGACGCCATCCATCCGATCGGACCTTTTTCATTGTCATAGCGCGATTCAGCCATCATTCAGCTCGACTTTCATACCTTCAAACATTAGATCCAACCGGGTGGTAACCACCAGATCACCGGCTTCCAGACCCTCGTTAATCACCACGAAGCCCTCCGCGCGATGAATCACATTCACCCGCTTTCGATGGAGGACGCCTCCCACCACCACAAACACCGAGTCGTCAGGGTGCAGCACTGAGCTTGGTAATCGCACTGCGGAACTCACCGGTTGCCCTGGAAGTATTGCGGTTATAAACAGTCCCAGCGGCAGCCTGTGCGGATGGACACTGGTATCGTAGGGCGATTCGACCTCCACAATCACGGGAATCACGCGGGATGCCTGGTCGACGCGCGCTTCAATGCGCGCCAATTTCGCCTGCCACTGCTCCTCTGCCTCACCGATTTGCGCGCTGAGGACCACGCGGGCATCGACTGACGATTCAAGAAATCCCGCCTCGGCAGGTGTCACCGGCAGCATCACTTGAGCCGTGTCACTGCTGAGTAAACGCGCCACGGTATGACCGATACTGATAAACTGGCCAAACTCCACCAGCTGCTTGTCGATCACCGCGTTAAAGGGCGCCTTGATCTCTGTATAGGCGAGATCCTGCTCCGCTTTGACAATACGCTGACGCGCAGCTTCGATATTCAACTCCCCCTCGCCTATCGCGGCCTGACGTTTCAGAGCTTTGGCATCTGCCAGCGCCATATTGGCGGTGGCGAGCGCAGCCTTGGCTTGCGCCAACGCTAATTGGTAATTCACCGGGTCAATCCGCAATAACACCGTACCTGCAGCTACAATTTCACCTGGCTCGAACTCGGGGGCGACCCACACTATTCGCCCTGTCACCTCACTCGCTAGCTCCAACTCGTAACGGGAAGTGACGTTGCCGTGGGCGACAATGGAGATAGGCACTTCTGAAAGCGTTACCGCAACGGCTTGCACATGCGGCAAAGGCTGTGCAACGTCGCTGGACTTAGGTTCCTCCCGCGACCCAGCCATCAACACCGCAAGAATGATTGCCGCAATCACAATCCCCAGCGGGATTATCAGCTTCATTGCTTTTTTAGACATTCAACAACTCTCGATCGAGGTGGGAAAAACAGGCATTCGCGGAAATAACATAACGTATCTTATATCAAAACACCTTGAGCACGCTGCCAAAATTGAAGCGGGACAGACCGGGAGCAGCTATCGGATAGCGCTCTCGAGAGGTAGGGCCTGCACATTAGCGCCCATGAAAAACAGCAAAGGCGTCTTTTTCCAGTTGCTCGAGGGTGATCCAGGTGGGCAATCGCTATCAGGGCCTAGGCCCGCTGCCAAGTGAGTCCGCGCTCAGTTCATCGCGGCGCGCAATCATGGTATCCACTAGTAACTGCGGCGTGGCGGCAGCACTGTGAAGAAATACACGCTCGACGCTTTGAAGAACCTGCCGTTAACAGGCAGAGCGGCGCAAATCACGGTGCCCGGCTTACCAACGAGGCGTGTGAGAAGGTCGATGCAGATCACTATCTGATCGACGGACAGGCCATTGATTTTCCTGTGATCGTTGCCGACACTTCAATGCTAATAAAAGCCGCTGTTTTGCGTGTCTATCAAAAACACCGCAATGCGCTTTGCAGGCGCCGAGTCGTTGGCGATTAGCCACCCATTTTGGTAGCGGGTGTCCTGCCAGAAACAGCAGTCCCTGCACCGCTTTACCCGGTACCCGCTGCCGCGCCAGTTTCAGAGAAGACTGGCCAGTAGTCGACAATCTTACCACCGTCATACACAGCGATATCCCCAAACTGCAGAAACACAAACTCACTTTGCGTGGGTCGCAGGAATACCCAATCGTCGGGTTGAAGAGAAATACTGCGCGAGCCGTTTAACATTTCCTGATTGGTGGAGCGCCCGAACAAGCCGTTGTTGTTAAGTCCCTGCGGCGATTCGGGCTTGGCTTTCCAGTAGCCGCCATAAGTAAAGAAGGTACGAGCCCTGTTAGGATCCCATGCCGATTGCAGGCAACCCAGATCGATGCCGGGAATCTCCAGCGTATCGAGCGCCTTAAGCACCGGTGTAGCGATATACGATGCGGCTTTGTGATCGGCCAGCGTGGGTATATCAAAATCGGTGGGCTTAACCAGACAAGAGCCCGCAGACAACTCATTGAAGGGAAATTCGCCTCTGTCGTATAACGGGTAAGTCGGACTGCCACCCGCATTCAAAATGACATCCTGTGGCCAGTCGTCCCCAAGTTGATTTTTTGCAACATCCACATAGTGTTGGTAAAGCGCCACCACCTCATCCCGATAACTTATCGGGTCACCCACTGGCATTTTCACGATATGTGGCTCGTACCCCATCAGCCCACAAAAGTGCAAGTATTTCGATGTTTGTATCTGATCCAGCATGGCCAGTAGTTGTTCATCACTATGCACCCCACCGCGATGTAAACCCACGTCGAGTTCAATACAGACTTGCATATTTTGACCAAGACTGTGCGCCAGTTCATCGTACTGAACAACACGCTCAGGTGTATCCAGCAACCAGCGCAGCTGCCGCTGGGGGTTGAATTCCCCGCCCGGGAACTGCTGGTAAAAATTGCGCGCGGCCGCTACCGGCTGCGGCTTGCCCAGCAGAATATCAACCTGCGGGGAACTCACCACGACCTCATTGATAAATGGCTGATGGAACAACATCAGGCGGTTAGTGCCCGATATACGCATGACCGTTTCCAACAGCGGCAGCGACGGTAGCGATTTGGCGACAACGCGATAGGCAAAGCGATCATTGATATGAGACATCAGCGTTTGGATGTTCGCTTTCAGCAGCTGCTTATCTACCACCAACGTGGGTTTGGCCAGATCAGCGGTGTCCAGCGCCGAACTGAGCTGTATAAAATAGTCGGAGTGATCCTGCCCCTGATCAAGGGGGCGAAGCGCGGCACCCAGAGCCAGGGTTCCGACCACACCACCCAAAATTAGTGTACGACGCTTCATGGGCTACCTTGCAGAGAGTCTAGCCGAACAAACTGGCCAGATAGGGGTTGAGGAATCGCCCGTTGGGGTCGATCGTTCTACGGACCTCGGCAAAATCATTCCACCGCGGATACAGCTTGCGGAAATCCTGTTGATTCAATGTATTCAGTTTTCCCCAGTGTGGACGGCCATTGTATTTGCGGAAAATGGGTTCAATACTTTTGAAGTACGGTTTGTAGTCGTCCTCAAAATAGCGATGCACGGCTATCGAGCAGGTATCGCGCTGGTGGAAGGGGCTAAGCCAGATATTGTCGGCCTTGATATAGCGCACCTCGATGGGGAAGAACACCTCGGGATGCTGCGTTTCCAGCACAGTACGGACCTCCCGCAACGCCTGCAAGCCGTTTTCGCGCGGCAGGTGATACTCCATCTCATTAAATCGAACATTGCGCTCACTGGCGTAGTTCTTCCAGGAACTCTCCACCGTGACTTCATCGCTGAGCGTTTTTACTACACTGCTGAGTATCAATTCTCGCAACTTGGGTGAACCGTCCAGCCAGTCCCGGGCCAATTTCAGATCCTGCACGGAATCATTCGTATCGATTTTCTCAGTTGACCCCAGAGGTTCATCGGTCAGGTCATGCGCCTCCGTGAAACCCATGCCGGAATAAGGTATGTAATAGAACTCAAAGTTGCGGTGCTGAGTCGCCATATCATCGGCAACTTCCAGTATTTCATCGAACTCGCGCCACACCGTTTCCCGGCGCAATCGATAGGGTGCCACATTCTGCAGTCTCACCTGCGTGATCACACCCAGCGCACCCAATGACACCTTCGCCGCCTGGAACAGCTCGGCGTTGTTAGTCGCATCACAGTCCACCAGATCGCCACGGGCATCCACTAATTGCAGACCCTCGATGGAGGTCGACATACAACCGATGTCGGCACCTGTACCGTGGGTCGCCGTGGCCAGGCACCCCGCCAGCGTCTGCTCGTCAATATCCGGCATGTTGATCAGCGCCTGGCCTGCATCTTCCAACGGCTGGCCGATATCACCGAGCCGGCTACCCGCCCACAGTGTGGCCTGCAGGCTCTGTGGATCATGATTGACCAGGCCACTCAAGCGGGAGAGAGAAACAATGGTACCGTTAGTGGGTACAAGGGGCATAAACGAGTGACCGGCCCCCACTGCTCGCACTGTCCCCCTGGCGGTGACGATGAGTTCCTGCAACTGGGCGACGGTGGCAGGTGCAATGCGCGCGGCAGGCAGACACTGTTGTGACCCGGACCAGTTGCGCCAAGGAATGGGACGCGCTTTGGTACCCTCTGTCGCCGCCAGCGCTCCCAATGGCAGAGCCTGACTGCCGACAGCAGCGGCCACCATGGCACCCAGTAAACTACGGCGCTTGATCATGGCGCTTCTGCCGGCGTGGCCATGAACTGGATCAGGGCTTCAAACTGCTGTGCATCGCAATCCATGCACAGGCCAAATGGCGGCATTCCGCCAAAGCCGCTGATAACGCTGGCCACCATCCCATCCATACCCTTGCCCATGCGTGGTCCCCAGGCCGAACCATCCCCGGTAAGCGGTGCCCCGGTGGCCGCGACTGTGTGGCAACTGCTGCAACTGCGACTGTAGATCGCGGCGATGTCGGTGTCCTGTGGCACCAACTGGCGACTCGCAGCCTCGATTTCGGGCGAACTGTAGGATGAGGGCTTGCCACAGCCAGAGAGTGCGGCTACCAGGATCAACAGAAAAACGCGTTTGGCATTCAGGTACAGGTTTCTTACCTCCCACCATATACTAGTCATAACTATTTTAATGGTATCCCCTCGCTGCGCGATCCGTCAATGGCGAAATTAAGGCCGACTCGCAGCAGGCCCTGCAACCGACATGGCCTTTTGGTAAGCCGGCCGGGCCGACACGCGCTCCACATAGGCTTTAGTATTGGGCACAGTGTCGTCAATTGCCCGCGCTCCCAGCATTTCGAGCGACGTCAGGTTAAACATCGACATAATATCCGCACAGCTGAATTGCGCGCCGCCCAGATAGTCCGATTCACCCAAGCGCTGCTCCAGCGCTCGATAAATGCCATCTTCACGGCGCTGGGTGGTCGCCATCATTGGGTTATTGGCGTCCAGCGTGGCGCCTGTGGACTGGAAAGCCAGCTTAATAAAGAGTGCCGACTGCAGGCTATTGTTAAACTGCATCCAGAACAGGTAATGCGGATAATCCGGATCACCGGGCTTGACCGATAACTTGCCCGATCCGTGCTGCTGCGAAATGTACTCGACGATTGCGGTGGACTCCGCCATCACCAGATCGCCATCGGTGATAATGGGAGCGGTGCCCGCCGGGTGCAGGGCGCGAAACTCGGGCGGCGCCAGGAAATCCTCCCCGCGGTCGTACCACTTCAGCTCGTAGGGCAACTTGAGTTCTTCCATCAACCAAACAACGCGGTCGGATTGCGAAATACCGAGATGGTGAATAATGATCATGTGCTTCTCCTAATTGTGTGGCACATCAATGTGCGGGACTATCCGCTGCAGGTCAATCCATTGCCATCCAGCTGGAATCGGTCAAACAAGTCACTATCACCCTTGCTTCAAGGCTCAATCAGCGTCGTCGTCGACCGCGTGTATGCCATGGCGCCAGTGAAAGGTTTTATCATCAAAAAGTCGCCGGGATTGTATCGCGCCCCAGCTTCCGGCCTCATAGCCATCGAGTGGGGTCCCATCTGCGGCCCAGGCCCGCAGCACAGGCTCGACCACACGCCAGGCCCACTCAACTTCATCCCAGCGCAGAAACAGGGACTGGTCACCTTCGATGACATCGAGCAACAAATCCTCGTAGGCATCTGTGGCGCTCTCCTCCTCGTCTAGAAAACCGGCATCAAGACTGGCGGTACGCGTACGCATTTCCAGACCGGGCTCCTTCACAGTGATCTCCAGACGCAGGCAGGGATCGGGCTGTATACCCAAGACCAGCCAGTTTCTGGCATCTGCATCAACACCCGAGTTGCGAAAGAACTGCTGGGGTAGCTTTTTGAAGCAGATAGAAATCATCGACCGTGTTTTTTTCAAGCGCTTACCGGTGCGCAAATAAAAGGGCACGCCCTGCCAGCGCCAGTTGTCGATATATAACTTCAGTGCGGCATAGGTTTCCGTGGTGGAATCCGCGGGGATGCTGTCCTCCTCCAGATAACCGCAGACAGGCGAGTCGCCCACATCCCCTGCCGTGTATTGCGCGCGATAAGCGTGGTCCTGCACATCACTTTCACTGAGCGGACGAATTGACTTCAGCACTTTGACTTTTTCATCGCGCAACTCCTCGGCCCCCATGGACACCGGCGACTCCATTGCGATCAAGGTCAGCAGTTGCAGCAGGTGACTTTGAATCATGTCCCGCAATGCACCCGACTCATCGTAGTAATGGCCGCGGGTGCCTATCCCCAATTTCTCACTATGGGTGATCTGCACATGGTCGATATAGTTGCGGTTCCACAGTGGTTCCATCAGCAAATTGGCAAAACGAAAGACCAGCACGTTCTGTACCATGCCCTTTGCCAGATAGTGATCAATACGAAAGACCTGCCTCTCTTCAAGTCGTCTGCGCACCTGCGCCTGCAGAGCTTGGGCGCTTTTCAGATCGGAGCCGAAGGGCTTTTCAATCACCACGCGGCTCCAACCCTGGCTTTCATTGAGCAGATCGTGGGCGCTGAGATGATCCACCACCGCACCAAAATCCTGAGGTTTGATGGCCATATAGAAAGCCACGTTCCTGTGCTGTTCCTCCTGCAGGTAAGTCGACAGTCTGCCATACATAGCCGGATCGTCGAGATCGCCATTAAAATATTCAATGCGCTGACAAAACCGATCCAGGACGCTGACGTCAATCTTCCCGCGGGCCTTCTCGGTCACCCACCCCCGGACCTTTTCGATACAACTTGCCGCGGTCCAGTCCCGGCGACCGCAGGCCAGAATCCGCATGTTGTCTGTGAGTTTGCCCGCTTTGTCCAGATGGTAGAGCGCCGGCATCAGCTTGATCTGTGACAGGTTGCCGGTTGCACCAAAAATAATGAATGTGCAATCCTGGCTCATACTAATTTCCCACTGCTGTCAGGCATCATAGGCCCCTGATATGGCTGAACCGTCCAGCCCCGACCAATCGGTGTGGAAATGCTCACCGCGCGGCGCATCAACCCGCTCATAGGTATGTGCGCCAAAAAAGTCCCGCTGTGCCTGGATCAGGTTGGCAGGAGACTGGGCTGAGCAATAGCCGTCAAAAAAGGCCAGCGCAGACGACATCGCTGGCAACGGGATACCCGCGTCAATGGCCACTTTCAATGTCCCGCGCCAGCCACTCATCGCGCCCTGAATTTGCTCCCGGAAAAAGTCGTCTAATAGCAGGTTTTTCAATTCAGGGGCCGTCTGGTAGGCGACCTTTATATTGCCCAGAAACCGACTGCGAATAATGCAGCCCCCACGCCACATCAAGGCGATAGCGCCGTAATCCAGGGGCCAATCAAAATCCGCTGAAGCCTGGCGCATCAACATAAAGCCCTGGGTGTAGGAAATAATCTTGGCGGCGTACAAGGCATCGTGAACCGCGTTGATGACGCGCTCACGATCTCCCCCAATAGCGCCCGTCGCCTTCCCGTAAAGATTACCTGCCTCAACGCGCTCTTCCTTTCTCGCGGAGAGCGCTCGCGCAAATACGGCCTCAGTAATGAGTGTGAGGGGAGTGCCATTATCAAGGGCGTCACTGGCAGTCCACTTGCCCGTGCCTTTTTGCCCGGCGGCGTCCAGAATCTTACTCAACAAGGGACTACCATCTTTATCTTTTACAGTGAAAATACGGCCGGTAATGTCTATCAGGTAGGAATCCAGAACGCCCTTGTTCCACTGTTTGAAAACACCCTCTAATTCCTCGGCATCGAGGCCCAGGCCGCGGTGCAGCAAATCGTATGCCTCCGCAATCAGCTGCATATCACCGTATTCAATGCCGTTATGAACCATCTTCACATAATGCCCGGCGCCTGCAGGGCCTACCCATGTACAACAGGGCTGCCCATCCACCTGAGCGGCGATCGACTGAAATATGTCTTTCACAAACGGCCACGCCTCAATATCACCGCCGGGCATAATGGATGGCCCGAAACGGGCACCCTCCTCGCCTCCGGATACACCGACACCCAAATAGCGAATCTTTTTTTCTTTCAGCGCGCTATAGCGGCGGTTGGTATCGGGGAAATGGGAGTTACCACCGTCAATTATGATATCGCCGGCTGCCAGGTATGGCAGCAGAGCAGCGATGGTCGCATCGACAGCAGAGCCAGCCCGAATCATCAACATGATCCGCCGGGGCGGTTTTAGTGCAGAGACCAGTTCCTGCAGTGACTGGCAGCCGGTGATGTTCTCACGCTTGCCACTGCCCGCAACAAACGCATCAACCGTGGCGATAGAGCGGTTAAAAACCGCCACACGAACTCCATGATCGCTCATATTAAGCACTAAATTCTGGCCCATCACCGCCAGGCCAATAAGGCCGATATCAGATTGTGGCATACATCCTCCTACTGACTGCTGCGTGCACACAGATTATCACAGCGAACAATCAGCGTATCCAGTAGCTCGACCCCGTAAGCCGTATTGGTTAGGATATACGCTAATCAGGGCCTGACTACAGACCCCAAACATAGTCAAGCTGCAACTTGAAGAGAATAATCATGACAGTAAAAGTCTTCCCCAACACACTTCAAAAATCAGCCGCGCACTGCATGGCGCTTTTTTGTCTGCTACTCATTGCGGCGTGCAGCGACTCCAATAATTCCAACAATTTTGTGAACACTGAAATGACGCTCCCCAGTGGGTTAACTGGCTGCGCAGACACCGATAGCTGCTTATCAAACCCCGACTTGCGGATTGGCGGTGACCGTCAGGCGCAGGTCCATATTCCCTCGAACTACACCACCACCACACGCTACCCACTGCTGATACTGCTACACGGATATGGCGCCACGGGCCCGGTACAGTCCATCTATATGGGACTGGATACGCGCGTCGACAGCAAGCAATATGTACTGGTAACACCTGATGGGACCGAAAACCGCAACGGTACAAGGTTCTGGAACGCAACGCCGGCCTGCTGTGCATTCTCGGAAGAGGATCAGCGGGTGAATGACATTGCGTACATCCGGGGGCTAATCGAAGAAGCGGCTGACACCTACAGTATCGATTCGGCGCGCATTGGACTGGTCGGTCACTCTAATGGCGGCTTTATGGCATTGCGCATGGCCTGTGAAGCCTCCGATCTGGTCGTCTCCGTGGTAAGCCTGGCCGGATCAACATGGGAAGACGATAGCAGCTGTGCACCCGCAACCAATCCGGTGAGCGTGCTCACCCTACATGGGACAGACGATGGGACCATTCCTTACACGGGCAGAGAATTCGATGGCGGAAGCTATCCGGACGCGCTGGAAACGACTCGCCGCTTTGCCGCCCATGCGGGCTGCAATAGCACACCGGTTATGGCGGCTAATCTGGACGTACTCGGCGGTATCACAGGTGCAGAGAGCGAGGTACTCGAATACACGGATTGTGCCAAGGGCTCTGATGTGGCGCTGTGGACGCTGGTCGGTGGGGTTCACATTCCCTTCCCATGGGTCGATAGCTCACTCGACCTGATGATCGACTGGATCGTCGATCACCGGCGGAGTGAGTAACGGCGGAGAAGTCTGAACGGCGCGTCAGGGCGTTACTGGCACTTGTAGATTTTAAATTTCTGGGTGCCTTCACTGGGGCCGCCTTCGGCTACCACTGTATCACCACCCAATTCAACCGCCGAATTTTGTGCGAGCGTGAGCAGTTCTCCCGTCACCTTGTCATCACTCCTGTTGACGAAGCCAACCTTGTTCTTGACCTGCGATGTCGTGCTACCCAATTGTCTGCAATTTACCACGTGTGAAGCCTTCACCAGCGTGACTGTGCTGGCACCTGCTATGGGGTCCACCCAGGTGCAACCACTGGTGAGTATGATCCCCAAAAGCGTAATGGCGGCCGGTTTGGCTAAATGCATTTTCATAGTATTCCCTGTGTACCTGGAGTTCGATGAGCGGGGCCTCATAGTATCGCCAATTGATTTCGGCGCAAAGCCAGGTATAGCGCACGTACCTGTCACGCGGGTCGTACTTCACCACACTACTACCACAGGGTATGCTAGGCGCATGAGAAGACGCGATAAATTCCTGCTCGTAGTACTGCTATTACACATTCCGCTATTCGCCTACCCCATTCTGCGACTGTGCAACTGGTTAGGTCTTGATGGCTGGACGACAGCCGCGATCTTCATCCCACTCTTTTTTAGCCAGATTGTGGTCAGGCTCTATCTGCGTCATGCCGATTTCGGCCTGCTGCTCTGGCTGCGGCGCGCGGCAGATCTATGGCTTGGGATCAGCCCGTTACTATTATGCATGCTGTTAGTGGCTGAAATTCCTGTAGCACTGGGTTGGATCGCGCCAGCGAGCGCGGCCCAGGCGCTCATCGTCCTGACTCTGGCGCTAACGGCCTACAGCGTGTTGAACGCATACTCACCCTCTGTGGTAAAGGTTCAACTCAGCAGTCACAAGCTAACCACTCCGCTGCGTTTCGCACAGATTACCGACGTTCATATCGGCTCGCGCAGCAGCGCATTCCTCGAACGAGTGATGCAGCAGGTCAACCGTCTGGACATCGAATTTCTGTGTATCACCGGTGATTTTATCGATGCACCCGGAATTTGCGCAGAGAAACTATCGTCACTGCGTTCCTGTGCTGTGCCAATTTATTTCAGTATCGGCAATCATGAACGCTATGAAGATCTGGATGACATTCTTGAGCGCCTGGCGTCACTGGGTGTGAGCGTGTTGCGGTCGCAGAGCACCCGGCACGGGGCTGTCCAGTTGATCGGCATAGACGATAGTGAGCAAGCGGCACAGGTAGAGCGTGAGCTGACCGGCATCGACATCGATACGGAGCAGTTTGTGCTATTGCTCTACCACCGTCCGCGCGGCTTGATTGCCGCGGCCGCAGCCGGTGTGGATCTGATGATCAGTGGGCACACGCACAATGGGCAGATTGTACCGTTCAACCTCATCGTTGGTAGGGTCTTCGAACAGACCATCGGATTATTTCGCCACCATCAGACGCAGTTGTACGTCTCTCCTGGTACCGGCACCTGGGGCCCTATTATGCGCCTGGGTAGCCGAGGGGAGGTCACCCTGTTTGAGATACAGCCGGCGACAAATGCTCACTAACATTATCGCTTCCCGGGTCCTGGAGTCCAAAGCAGACACTGGCACACCACTTCCCCAGCGAGGTCGCAAACGATCAAACTCTCTTTTTGGAAGCGGTTTTACGCGTTCATACAATAGCGCAGTAGCAGGATGACATGTCAGACAAAATACCCAAACAGCAGTTGACTGAGATCGAAAGAATTACCGTAGGGCACTACGATCAAAATGCCGACTCGTTCTGGCATGGCACAAAAGATCACGATGTCTCACAGAACTACCAGAAATTTCTGAGTCAGTTCCCCCCGGCACAGCAGCTCGACATTCTGGACTTCGGCTGCGGCCCCGGCCGCGACCTCAGTTACTTCAAATCGCTGAACCACCGGCCGGTCGGCCTCGACGGCAGCCAGGCGTTCTGCAAAATGGCACAGACCAATAGTGGTTGCGTGGTGTTGCATCAATCGTTTCTCAGACTGGATCTTCCACGCGAGGCGTTTGACGGTGTTTTTGCCAATGCCTCCCTGTTTCATGTCCCAAGCCAGGAGTTGCTGCGGGTCCTGCAAGAACTGCACAGTACGCTGCGCGCAGGCGGAGTACTGTTCACCTCGAATCCTCGTGGCGGAACTGAAGGTTGGTCGGGCGAGCGCTATGGTCACTTCATGGAGTTTGAGGTTTCAGAAGCTTATCTGGAAGCCGCGGGCTTTTACATTCTTGATCACTACTACCGTCCCACCGGTGCGCCGCACTCAGGGCAACCGTGGCTGGCGATTGTCAGTCAAAAACGCGGGTAAGCCGCCAGCACAGCACAAGCACGCCACTATTTCTACTGATAGGACATCGTCTTGACCACGAACTGGAAGCTCGGTCTCGGTTTTTCGCTGCTTACCGTGCTCATGTGGGGTTTGTTGCCGGTAGCACTGAAAATGATCCTCGAAGCCATGGATCCGCTGACGATCAGCTGGTATCGCTTCTCCATATCCGCACTGATCGCGCTGCTGTGGTACGGTCGTAAACGCGGTGCAGCGTTAAAGAGCTTGCTGTCGGCTGAGCACCGGGTCCTCAGCCTGATCGCTGTCGCGGCGCTGCTGAGTAACTACCTGTTCTACATCTGGGGTCTGGACCACATCACCCCGGGCGCCGCACAGGTGCTCATCCAACTGGCGCCACTGCTGTTCCTGACCGGAAGCATCGTACTGTTCAATGAGCGACTCTTACGCCTGCAGTGGCTGGGTGTCTGTGTACTGATCGGCGGGATGCTGTTGTTCTTTCACCAGCGCCTTACCGAGGTTGTGCTCACCAGCGATACCTACCTTGCTGGCGTTGCCCTGATCATAGGGGCTGCAATCACCTGGTCTATCTATGGCCTGGCGCAGAAGAAACTGCAGGCGGTACACAATGCCAAGGATATCCTGTTCCTGATCTGCATCACCGGTACGCTCCTGTTCTGGCCTCTGGCCAAGCCACAACAAATCCTCTCCCTGAACGCTACCGAGCTGGCACTGCTCGTTTTCCTGGGCATCAATACCATCATCGCCTATGGCAGCTTTGGTCTGGCGATGAGCTACTGGGAGTCTTCCCGGGTCAGCGCAATACTGCCGCTGGCACCGCTGTTAACCCTGACGTTTGCCTATTGCCTAAACCAGTGGACAGTGGCGAGCATACCCACCGAGCCAATGGATTGGCTCGGCATCGCGGGTGCACTGCTGGTGGTGGTTGGCTCGGCAATCACAGCACTGCCAAAGCAACGAAAAGCGACTTAACCACGCAATTTGTAGATGGCACGCAACCGCGTCCGCATAACGGGTGAATCGTCCGCAGCAACAAAAGCCGCCACATCGATATCACAAAAATGGTGGCCTTTTTTCTCGAACAAATCGACTATGGCCGATTCCACAATGAGTTCTGTGCCATATTCGATGGCAGCGAAGCACTGCGAGTCTGTCTGCAAATGTAACCAGGGAGTGAGGTAGACATTGCCAGCCAACGCCCAGTTGGTCAGTCCGAGCACGAATCCCAAGCTGGCGCAGTGAGCGCCGGCTGGGCTCACCGGTGCGGGCATGCTGTTGGCGTCACTGAAATAGGTAGTGAGCTCTGCCGAGTCGTCCCAGCATATTCGAAGCGCAGCCATACCGTCCCGTTGCAGGCGGCGCATCACATCGGGTGTTCCGATGGGGCGCTGATAACCTGCTGTCAGTATCGCGTCACCTCGCCGTGTGGGAGCTTGGGGTAATTCGGCGGGCAACCAGCAACGACCGCGGGCGCGAATAGCGCCGGAAGCATCGGTCAACACGGCATCATAAGCCTGCTCCACGTCGTCGACTGACACCGCTACCTCAAACGCATGTCCATCGAATACCGGCTTCTCAACCACAATATGTGCGGCCCCCCCGGCGACATAGGCTTGCCCCCACGCATCTACCGCCGGGTGCGCCAGATATGCCGACACAGTAACGCCGGGCACCAACCCACCCTCAAAGCCATACTTTGTGGCTATCTCATCACCGTGAATTTCGTTTTCAGAATCGGGCGCCTCATTATACGCCACGCCCGGATAGGACTTAGGTTGGGTCATGCATTATCTCTGTATAGTGTGACTGCGCTTTCACTCATCACCACCCTTGTCATTGGCTTGCTGCTGGTAGATTAGCGCCCGGGCAATACGCTGATCAATCAGCTCAACCTGCAGGCGATAACGCTCTGATTCCATCGCATCGTATTGCTGGCGAAACTGAGCATCGCTCAACCCTTCGACCAGTCCCGCTATGTCTGGAAAAAAGCTGGATTCACCGGGGTTAGCCAGCAGCTGTTCCTGCAACTGCCGCGCCTCAGCATCACCAGCGGTTGCAAATGAGACAAACTGAATACCGGCTCGATCAGCCGCCAGATCGACAAAACTGAAGCCACTGCCACCATCACCCGAATCCAGCAATTCCTTGAACTCCCCTGCGGCTATGCTGATACCCTGCTGACTGGCCAGCGCTATTGCAGCCGAACTGAAGAAGTGCGCCATCAGATCCTGCCGACCTGCCAGCGTTACAGGATAGGGCGATCGCACCAGTTCACGCTCACTCGACACCAGTTTCCCTATCAGCATCTCAAATCCGCCGTTGCTAAAATAGATACTCAGTGCCCAGATGGCGGCGCGATTTTCTACCACTGCGGAGCCATTTACACTACGCGCTTTTGCCTCCGCCATCAAAGGCGTCAGATACTCGCTCAACGATTGACTGCGCCCGTTGCTACCCGCGCCCTCGGTGGCCAACACATCATAGTAGTGTCGTACCCGCTCGGCCTCGCCTGCCGGCAGCCGATAGGCTTGCAGGGTTCTCACTGCTTGCTTGAGATGCGCCTTGGCATCGGGTGGAGGCAGTACGCTGAGCAGTGCCAAGTCGCCTTCAATCTGAATAGCACTCACCCCCTGCAGCAAAAGGCTGGCCTGTCGATCGCGCAGCATCAGGTCCGCCAGTTGGGCCGCCATGGGTAGCAACCAGTATCCCGAATAACTCAATGATCCCATCGATAAGCGATCAATACCGATGCCTTCGTTGGACGGCCGGACCTGTGCACCCAGATTTAAATATTCACCAAATGGATTCGCAGGCAGTTGCAAACTTACCTTGGTGCTAATCGCCGAACCGGCTATGTCGAAATCAGCATCCAACCATTTGAACGTATGTGAGCCGATCTGCGCCAGACGATCCAGCTCCGCCTCGGACACTTCCAGTGTCGTACCCTGCTCACCGGCGGATTCCACCTGCCACTTGATGCGCTTTAAAAAGGCTTTGCCATCTGCCACCGTCGCATAATCGGCGGGGTCAGATGAGCCCACCAGAGGTTCATCTTCCAGCGCATACAGGAACAGTCCTGCCACCGTGCAGACGGCGAGCAGCAGTAGAACAATGGCGCAAAGGATGATCCATCGAAGAGCGTTTAGCATGGCGGGGTAACATACTTCATCAGGTGAGTGAGCCAGTCTATGCCAGAATCCAACCGTCAACCAGCTTGCGCACCTGGCGCCCAACTGATAAGCCCGGTGGGTGTCAGCGACTGCCGAGGAAGGGACCTTCGCGCACAAACTCCCGGGCTTGCAGCTGGTCAATCATGAATCGCGCCAGCTCGCCGGCGCGCAATCGAAACGCAGGGGGGGTCTTCGTTGCAACCAGTGGCGCCCAACGATAGGCGTCCGGATCTATAATCGGGCAGCGCACCAACATCCAGTCGGCGGAGCTTGTCGCGAGTAGTGCGTACTCAGCCTGCTTGTCCTGCAGGGCATCTGACAGCCCGATTTGCGCCAGCGTACGTATCCACCAACCCAGCAGATCGCGCTCATCGCCGGGCATCACGACCGCTGCGCCAGAGACCGCCATGTACTGTGAAATTCCCTCTGCTTGCATTGCTTGCAGCACATTGCCGGTCGCCGCAGTGTTGATAAAATGCGCGGCGTCGCCATCGGCTGTTACCGGGCCCAGGGCGCTGATCACCGCGTCACTGCCACGCAGTAACTCGGCAACGGCGGCCGGGTCGCGGGCATCGCCGCGCACAATGGTAATTTGGTCGGCAAATTGGCTGAGTTTGGCCGGTGTTCGCGCCAGCACCCGCACGGTATACCCCCGCGCCAATGCCTCGCGCAAAAGATAGCCGCCTACCATGCCGCTGGCTCCCAGCAGTGCCACCGTGCGCTGCTCGCCGCCCTCTCCCTGGGCCATGGCGTCAGGTGCAGGAGCCGGCAGCGGGCCGGTGTAGGCACAGGCAAGCATCACACAGGCGCAGATCATAGCGCCCAGTACTTGCAACACCCCGCGTAGCCAGCGTGCTATGGTGCCATCGAGGTAGTGCTTCCTGAAAGCTGCTTCGGTGTTTAACATGCGCGCTCAGATAGAGTGTTTGATCGGCTATATTGCGTCAGTCACAGGAGAAAATCAGCACAAATGTACTACGGCGAAAAACTCAATAGCATTAGCCACCTGGTGGGCGCAGTATTCTCACTGGTTGCGCTGGGCGCTTTGCTGACCATTAGTATCCAGACCGGCGACCCGCGCATGATCGTGGGTTTTAGTGTGTTTGGACTGACCCTGGTCCTGCTGTACACCATGTCAGCCCTGTACCACAGCTTCCAGACCCCCGGGCTTAAACGGGTTTTCAAACTGTTGGACCATATCTGTATCTACCTGCTGATCGCGGGCACCTATACGCCGCTCATGCTAATCAGTGTGGACAGCCCGAGTGGCACCATGATCCTCGGGCTGGTCTGGGTGCTCGCGGCGATCGGAACGCTTTCTGAAATACTGTTGTCCGGGCGCGCCGTGAAGGTATGCCAGCTGATTATCTATCTCGGCATGGGCTGGGCCTGCTCACTGGATTTGGCTGGCCTGAAAGCGGGCCTGCCAGAAGCCGGTTTTGCATGGTTAGCCGCGGGGGGGCTCATCTATACCGTGGGCATCATTTTCTACATTGTGGACAAACTCAAGCGGCTGACGCATGCCCATGGTATCTGGCACTTTTTTGTCCTGATCGGCTCAGCGTGTCACTTCATCACCATCATGGGCTATGTACGATAGCCGGCCTTACTGAGCCGTGAATTGCTCCGCCTCCTCAACGAATTCGGAGTGGGCATCCGCGTCGCGACGTCATGCCGAGTAAAGCGGCACAGCGGCATACAAAGGCGCAAAGCAGAGATACACCAACAGTATCGTGGCATTCTGGAAAAACACTATCTCCACTGGCTTGTCCAGCAGTGCCTGTTGCCGATGCAAAATACAGTGGGATATACAGATAGCTGTGGCATCGTTACACACAGGCATCCTGCTTTACATGCTTGGCAGCATGCTATGGCCTGCCGCGGCATTAATCAGCTGCATCCCCTGTGCGCTTGCCGAGGACAATATCGACCCGGACAAGGCCTACCAGATGCTCTTCCAGGCAGAACTGGATCCTGAGACCGGCCACGCCCACGTGACTCTGGACCTCGAGCAACCCCGCGCCTGGTGCGCAGGGATGGGCCATAGAAACACCTTATGGCAAGGCTGGCGAGGACTGGATCGTCGAAGGAATGGCTGAGCACTATAGTCTGGAGCTGCTGCGTCACTCCGGCGGAATCTCGGAGTATCGCTACAAAGAAGCGCTCGAGTGGCTGGCGCGATGGAGCGATGG
>TARA_B110000503_G_scaffold35938_1_pt1 | contig 21904 bp, 16 predicted proteins | sample TARA_B110000503 | Tara Oceans TARA_B110000503 (sample SAMEA4397472) | marine metagenome | biome: Polar Biome; feature: [SRF] surface water layer (ENVO:00010504); material: water (ENVO:00002006), including particulate matter (ENVO:01000060) such as... | depth 5 m | reverse complement strand
CCAGACATTATACTAGTTGCTGGGCCGTTAACAATATTTCCAGACCAATTTGTTCCAGTTATTGGTAAAGTTTCTTGTAGATCTTGGAAGATTGAGACCAAATCAATTGATAATGGTACTGGATTTGTAACTGTGTCATGAGCCATATCGTGGCTTGGAGAAAGAAACGCGTTACCATCATATTTCCAGAAGTTACTTACACAATTTCTAAAGTTTGTAGCATATGGTTGTCCTAAGAGTTTAACATTAGCATTTCTGCTTAATGTTGCGATTTCAGGATCATTAACACTTGGGAAAATTGATGCGCTACTACCTGATTTATACTTTAAATCAAGCGGGAAAGTATTTACAGCTGGTGTAAGAATTTTTCTATCGAAGTGTATAGCAGCTTTAAAGTTAGAATCATTAGTATTTGCTATATTTGTGTCATTCATTGGATCTACAATATAGCCATTCTTAAATCTAGTTAAACCATTCTCATCTAAGATTAATAGATTTTCTGAATCTTGCTCTAACTGATTTAAGCTAATGTAATATTCAAGACCTTCAATTCTTTGCTCGATCTTTTCAATATCGCGCATTGTATAATTTCTAGTACCTTGAGGTTTTACTTGAATTGCGCATGCAAATTTGCCTTGATCTGAAGCTTCTTTTTGGCTTAAAGCTGGATAACCTGGAATATAAATTTGTGATAATACTATTTCATCTGCACTTACTTTTGGACTGATTGGTCGCTCATCTTCTTCACCTTTAATGATAGAAGATTGCCCATATGAATCCATAGTGATTACGTCAATTCTTGCTAAGTAATGCTCAATATCACACGTGATATTAGATTCAAGTGCTGGTATTAAGTAAGTACCACTAAATGTTTTGTTATATCCACCAACACCCGTAGTAACAACACCAGCAGAAGCTATTGAAATATCAGTGTAATCCACCGCTGCATCTTTATCAACGTACGGTCTAAAATCAAAGCAATTTCTTAAACTAAATAATCTTGCTGATTGTCCAGTATAGCTGTTAAGATCTGATGATCTAACAAATCCACCTGGTAAAGGAATAGTTACATCGTCAATTGGATAACTATTAATTGTAAAGAAATAATCTCCTTCAGAAGAATTAACTTCAAACACACCTAATTGAATTACTAATTGTTGGCCATTCGCCGGCTGAGGACGACCTTGAATGTATTCAATATATGAAATATCATAATAATGATCAGTTTGATTTTCATGTAATTTAAAGCTATCGGTGTAATCTGTTCCACCAGGCCCTTCACTAATACTAATAATTTTATAAACATCTGGGAAGCCTAAGCTATACTTTGTAGTAGATGTAGAATAATTTACTTTTATATATGGAGCTACTGCAGCTTTACTATGAGGTTCTGCTAATAGAATGCGTTTATTAAAATATACGTCAACTCCAGCATCTGAATTAGCTGCAGCGTTTAAGTTGATTGTTAGTATTGAATTATTATTGCTTGTGGTATAACTATCAACAGGAATAAAAGTATTAGAAGCATCTACAACTACAATGTCACTTTGGTTTAAACCAAAATCATCAACGCCAGAAGTCGCCGTAAGAGTAATCACATTGGCTAAATGTGTTGCAGAAACTTGTGCTCTAACCGGAATTGTAGAATCAGTTATTTCTTTAATGTAAGAAGTTCCTGTATCAAAGATTACCGGAGCTTTATTAATACTTTTTACAGTAGAGTTTGCTGCTACAGTAATTACGCCGCTAGATGAAACAACTCGAACAACTTCGCTGAATGCATTTGGTGAAATCATTTTCACGCCAAACAAATACAATTTAGTTGGAGTAATATTTCTTACATAAGCTTCGCCAATTTTTCCACTAATAACGTTTTGCAAATCAACTGTTGCGTAATTAATGTCTACTGTACCGCTGATATCTACGATATCTAAATAAGATCCATAATCAACTGTTGTTGCTTGGTTTTGCTGAATAGTAGTTTTCGAAACTTGGTCAATATTAAAATCAATTTGGCCGTTATTTTCTACTCTATAGCCTTTAATATATGCGGTACCTTTACCAAGCAAAGCAACTAACTGATCATTTCTACGATCTAAATCAACTTTAAATTTATCTAGAATGTAGTTTCCAGATTCTTCATAAGTTCTTTTTGCTAGTTCAGCAGCGATAGAGTTAAATTGAGATACGTCACGCAAATTAACGGCTGTACCATTTTGGTAGCGAATAAGTGTAAAGAATGCTGGATCAATATCAGCAATTGCAGTATCTTTTGCAACAAGCACTGGTACCATCTTAAGTCTATCAGCGCCTGGCGCATTTTCGTTAGATGAACCATTTGCGTTATCATATAAACTGTTGTCTTGTAAAGAACTAATTAAACTTTCAGCAACTTCGTAACCAACTGATAAATCATCTGGCTGATCTGTGTATTTTGAAACAATAAGAGTTTGATTTGCAGTAAATAGGAAATGGCCCTTTTGGAAAATAATACCGGCAGATGCCCTAATGCCGAATGATCTTCCAGTTGGCTCTGTTTGCAGAGTAACGTTAATGTTTTGAACATTTAATTCTGTACTATATAACGTTTGGCCATTATATTTGTATCTATGAATTTGTAAGTTTTCACCAGGAATAAACGTCTTATTACCACCAACTTCGTTGGTGTTCAAATAGTTAATAAAGAATGTGTTAAGATCTGGTGGGCGTGTTTCAAACCCGCGTAGCGCAGTGATAACAGAAGCTTTCAATCCTGATTGAATACCTTCTAATTCATATACGATATCAATATCAGTGTTAATACCACTAATGATTTCAGTGCTCGATCCACTAATGTATTGCTCTACGTCAAATCCAGTCTTGTCAACAAGTTTTACAAATTGAAGACCATTTAAGTTCGTAAAGTTACAATCTTTAATGATCGTACCTTCTTGGTAGATATTGTCACCAAATTGCTCAACTTGGTTTTGCAAAATCGTTTGAAGTTGAGTTAATTCTCTAGCCTGAACAGCATACGCTGGTTTGAACAGGATCTTATAGAACTGTTTCTCGACATCAAAGTCATCAAAATATGGTGCAATATTTAAATCTGTGTTAATGGGCATCTATTTGAGTTCCTTAAAATTCCAAGACCAACTTATATTCTTCTCGTGAAGTTTCTGCTCTTTCCAATGGGAAGAAATCTTCCATAAAGTATACCGTTCCCGATCTTTGAGTATATCTTGATTCAATAACGTTATTAGCTACTGGTGTATTTATCTGTATTCTTTGTCCGGTCTCGTTAACCAAATCTTTCGTAAGATCTAAAGATATATCGTTATTAGCAATATTTGTTTGCGGGCCCATGTATTCTGAAATATATATCGTATTAGCAGAAGCTTTGATATCATGAATTTTGCCACTAAACAAAATATCATTATTAACATCTCTTTGTGTAACAATAGTATTTTTTGCTAATTTAGTATAGTCATCAGTAACAATTGATATTCTATTATCAAATATTTCTGGTGAAGCAGTGTTTGCTGTTATAGGATCAGGAGTAAAAGTCGGATTTTTAATAACCCCGACCACAGAATAAGTATTTGTTTTACCAATTTTATTATTGTCTGATTCTGTAATATAACCGTAAAGAAGTATGTGGCGACAATGTAGTTCATCAATTAAATCAAAATTGTGTCTACCTAGTGGTGACAAAATAGGTCTTAGTGATGCTCTAACGTCAATTGTAATTGGATCGTCAGGATCAAAATCAAATGTTGGATCTATAACCGTTACTGTAATATTATTATAATTTTTACCAGAATTTATTACTTCAACTGAAGTAATTTTACCAGCAACAATTCTTGGAACAGCTTTAGCACCCTCGCCATCTCCTTTGATTTCAACAGTTGGTAAAATCTTACATGAAGAGCCATTAACTACGCCATCCGTTTTTGGGTCGCCAATAACTTTAACAGTAGCCAATTCGGTTCCGAGGTCATAAACATAAGTATCAATAACGTAAATGTATGAAATATTTTGTGGCGTAATGCAATAAATCGTCATGCCAGAATAATAATTCGCGACGTCACTCAACTCACTAGAAGATACAGTCAAAGTGTTGTCGTTATTTACAGTTCTAACAATGCCAAGGTTTACAAAAGGATAACCATTATTATCTACATAGTTTTCTACATAGATACTACTGACTTCAGAACCCGTAATAACATTGTTTGCATCTGCGGCAGGATCTGGATTAATATCAAATGTTCCTATAAGAGGAACATATCCAACCGCATTATATGCTTCAAACTGTTGCTCAGTTAGATAATACATGTATTTCCAAGTATACCCGTCAGGCATAGTATAAATTTGATTAGAAGTAGTAGGATTATAATTCGGTGGTACAGTAGAATTTGCACCATTATTATTAGACAAACACTTGTAAACTCTGTAGTCGCCAGAATCATTGTTTGTAGGACCTACGACTGAATAAAAATTAGAGTTTTCTAAATCAGCTTTATCGTCGTATTGTGTGTACAACTCGTCTTTTTGCCAAGGATAGTATTTTATCATAAACTTAACATCACTATTAATAACTCTTTTGCCAAAAAGTATATTTTCTTTAAATTCATTTTTACTAGATAGCGAATTCACTGCGTTAATACGCGAAAGCTCTTCAGTCGCAATAGATGAAACAGCGAAATAAAATTCATTGTCCAGAATGTCTTGATAAAACATTCTAGTTGTATCATTCTTTAGTTTTGTAGTTAGAATCTCTGCCATTTCACTTAACCTTAGCTTTTGTAATATTATTTATAAACACTTTTAGCCTCTTCTACGAATTCTAGTACGAGGATAAGTAATACCCGTAGTTGGTCGTGGTCTAAAGTTCTTTTGCGGGAAAGTAGTACCCGTAGTTGATCGTTGGTTAATCCACCTTAGATAAAGGTTTGGTGCACCCTGTAAACTGTTCGTATCCATAGGATCATCTGCTGCAGTATCTTGCATTTGATCTACCGATGCCTTATTTATCAACCAAGCTTGTGCCTCTGCTTGAGTAATATTAGGCCATGATTCTGCTAACAAAGCAAGAACGCCAGCAACCTGTGGTCCCGACATGCTTGTTCCTTGATACTTACCAAACTGATAAGAGCTGTTTCTCAAATCATTAATACCACCAGAATGTAAGCTGCTTTGTATTGCTTCTCCTGCAGCAAAAATATCTACTTGTGATCCAATATTTGAGAAAGGAGCTTTATCTTCTTGGGTATCGTTTGATGTAGCACCTACATTAATGACAGGCGCATAACCAGCACCAGATCCAGTTCCTCTATGCAAATACCAAAGATATTCAAAACCATTGTATGTCATAAAATATGTATTGTTGTAATCTTGGTCTGAAGCATTTACTGTTTTCCAATAATCATTACCTGCTGAAGCAACAATAATAATGCCATCATTAATAGCGTCTTGCATATCAGCATTACGAGATGTAAAGAAATTTGGAATTGACATAGTTAGACTTGGGGCAAAAAATCCGCGAGCTTGTAATTCAGCAGTAGTTAAATTTCTGCCAGGATTAAAATCAACTCCACGATAATTTACTCTTGTTACAGCACCAGTAGTGTAACTGCCAGTGTAGTTCGTTAATATTGAAGAACCATAACTATTATTTGTAACAGTTGGATTACGTCTGCCTGTAGTTGGATTAATAGCTTTAGTGTTGTGCCACTGACGTATGTAGTCCCACATGATGGTGCTAGAGAGCGTATTAGGGTTAGTGCTGTATGGACTTATATTGTAAATATTAGCGTCTCTAGCCCACCCCTGTGTGTTACCAGCCACAGTTCCAGCGACGTGGCAACCATGATTATTGTCGTCTGTACGCCCAGCATCCCCGCCATCAACGTATGGCGTATAAACATATGTTCCGTTTGACCCACCTGTTACAGCGTTGGTTAAAGAAAACCAATTAAATTGTTGAACTCTTGTTCCGCCAGTTCCGTTTGAATTAACAGCAAATTCTGGGTGATCAGGATCCATATGACCATCAACAATTACAACGTCGACGTTTTTACCTGAAGATGTAATAGTTAAATTGTCAACTACTAAAGATGTACCATTACCACCCCAATTACTTCTGTTAGTTTCTTCAGAATTTCTCAGTAAACCCCAGTTAATATCAGAAGCATCATTAGTTGTGCTTTTATCAAACTCACCGTTTGTAATAGTGTAATGAGGCTTTAAAGTAATTTCGATTAATTCTGCTAATTCAACATCCCAAACTCTATCATCAGCTTTAATTAGTGCAACTTCATCGTGTGTTAACATATAATGGGTGTTACGGCTAATCGGCCTTTTGTTAGCAACTTCTACAGCTCTATCTGGAATGAACAAATTGCCGCCAGGAGTCTCCATATCATCATAAAAACTCTCTAGGTCTTCTCTTCTATGAAGAGTAACAATCCATTCTTTAAGTTCCATTTATTATGCCTCTAGTTGAATTACAGTAAGAGTAACAACAACGGTGCTAGTACTTCCAGATTTATTTGTAACTGCGCATGGAATAGTTGTAGTTGGAGTAGATTCTAAATTGTAACCAATAACACCAGGAGAAACAATAATTGTTTGAGCACCTGTTGTAATAACTTCTGCAATAACGCCGGCATCAGGCGCTGGGTCAGATGATTCTATTCTACTTGCGTCAGCTGTACGAGTTGCGCCATTTGCGTAAATTCTAACCCAAGCAGCTCTATCTGTTTGAATAGCTAAAAGCGCATAACCTTTAAACCCTGTGATATCAAGGTTACCAGTTGCGTTATTTGCGAGAGAAGCTGTAGTGCCTGCTTTTGCAGATCTAGATTGTAAACTAGAACCAACCGCTGCATCTTCAAACGTAAATGCGCCGGCGCCATCTGTTGTAAGTACTTGACCAACAGTTCCATCAGCAATGCCTATCTCAGTTAAATCTGTTGGAATAGCACTTGCTAATGCATACGTAGAAAGGTTAGGCGGTGTGAAAGTAAATACGCCTGAAGTATTATTATATGCTAGATTTGAAGTACCTGCAGAAGCAACAACAACGCTTAAGTCATCTAACGCAATGCTCGCAGCAGCGCCAGCTGCAGCAAAAGTGAATACACCACTTCCATTAGTAGTTAATACCTGACCAACTGTTCCATCTGAAATACCTAGGTTTAAAATTGTAGTTGGTATCGCTGGCTTATTAGTAAGATCTGGGTAATCTCCAGAAAATGCGTTTGTTGTTAAATTATCAGTTATTGTATAAAGTTCGTTAAAGTTGGATACAGTTTTTTGCATGGCAGTACGTATCGGATCGCCTGTTCCATCATTTGCCTCCAATCCTACGTTAATTATTTGCTTAGCCATGATTGCTCCTATTGTTTTTAACTATTTATTAGCCGTTATCAGCAGTAATATTGACTGTATCTACAGTCCAAACTAAATTGTCTGCTCTAATAGTTTGATCTCCAACGTCTTGGTCCGGACCAACTATATCAACACCACCAATAACGTAATCTTCTTTTCTAATTAAACTAAATTGAGATGATACTGTAGGGCCTACTTTCTTTTGATAAACAAAGTTACCAAACAATTTAGTTCCTGATAAGTGAACAGTATCTTTTAAAACTTTCTCATATCTAGAAATATCTACAGTTGATTGAACCTCGTAAGAATATTCTTGGTAATAATCGCTGTCTTGAATTCGCATTTTGCCATCATAATATTCAAACTCGTGATTGTCTGGATTTGTCCAATACCCGTTAATATGAGAGTTTTGACTGCTCCAGAATCCAGCGGTAATACCTTGTGAATTAGCACGAAGTATGGCTTTGGCATGCCTAGTTCCACTTTCATCTACTAAATAAACAGCTTCTTTATCTATGTAACCAAAACCTGAATTACGAATTTCAGCAGCGGAAATTCTACCTTGAGAGAACAAAGTTTCGTTTGTAACTACAGCGCTTTCGCCAAATCTTTTTGATGAGTAATCTCTTTCAACTGCAAGAATATCATATGCGTTTCCTTTATGATTAAAGAAATCGCTAGGACCAGTTTTAAATCCGTAGTAACTATAAGCTCTTACATATAGCGCACCAAGGTCATTATCGATTTTTGTAATTAGACCTGTTGTGCCAGTTAATGGTTGATTAATAGTATCACCAATTGAGAAGGCAGCGCTATAATTATCAACAAGAATAACCTGTTCAAATCTTTCAAACGCTATCATTTGCTCATCTAAAACAAGTGTAAATGTATCATTAACATAATTACTGCCTGGGTTTACGTTTTCAAAAGATTTGATTGTACCAATTTCAAAAGGTGTTAAATCAAAAGCTTGATTTAAAGGAGTAGCAATTGTTACTGGGCTTGCGGTTCCTGACATTGCAATTAGTGCAGGAGGAATTGCATTAAAATTTGCAGAGTTTAAAGGAACAGCTAAGAAGTTTCCAATGATATCAGTAATAAGACTAACTGTTTCGATGTTTGTTAATTCTTCTATTTTAGCGTGTGTTGGATCGCCAGTATTTGCATAGAGTGGTCCTGGCGAAGAATCATTCTTAGGAGATACAGTAAAGATATCGCCAGTTTCAGAAATAGGATTGTAAGCTGTAAGCGTAAAGTTTTGTGCACCTCGACCTACAGTAGAAATTGGTCTACTAATATTAAACTCTTGTCCTGGCTCCATTTTAACGCCAACAGCAATAGAGTTTTGCCCAATAACTGTGCCTTGGTTTCCTGCAGTATCTTCTAAAACTTCAAGCTCTATAAACCTAAAATCAGCGTTGTTTAAAATAAAAACTTGATTAGAAACAAGCAATTTAGTATTTAATATTGTGTATCCAAAACCGCCATCATCTATTGTATATTTTACAGTACCAGTAAACTCATCTTGCAAATCAGTAACGATTGCCGTACCACCTTTACCGTATTCACTTTCAATATTAAAAATGCCACCAATAATATTTCCGGTAGTTCCACCGTACGTTAAATCTATTTCTAAAGAATCTGCAGAACCGTTTAAAACACCAAACGAAACATCCGTGCCATTAATACGGCTAACAATATTATCGAATTTTACAAATTTACCCTTTGGATCTGTAATGTAGATTATAGGTGTAAGTGTCCCGTTTAAATAAACGAAATTGATTTTATCTACAATTGCTTTTGCTTTAGAAATAGAACCATAAACGTTACGGCTTAATAGATCTAAATAACTGTATAGTACACCGCCACGTGAGTAAAATTCATTATTGTTTGGCTGCATTTGCAAATATGTGCCAGTCTTCCAGTTTGAAGCTGAAGGCTTTAACATGTATTTAGCAGGGTATTTTATTAAGATGTCTTCTTGATAAAACATTCTAAAGAATAGAATTAAGCCAGATTCTGTACCTTTGCGACGATACAAATCCATAATGTTACGAATAACAAATCTAACAGTTTTATCGTCATCAAGCGGAGGTAAATCTGCCATGTATTTCTTTTTGAAATATATTAACATTTCAGCAAGAGTAGTACCAATGTCACGGTATTCAAACATTCTTCGGGTATTATACACACCCATGTTAGGTTCTGATTCTACAAATTTATAATAAGCCTCAACCATGCTAACAAGTTCGCTGCCTTGCTCTCGATAATACGCAGGGAATTGTTGCGCTATTTTAAACGCAATATTCTTTTCAACAAGTAGGACGCTACTATCAGCCATTATTTGACCTCTAACATATTAACTGTTACATCTTCATCATCAATAAGAAAAATTCTTCCTGAAGGAGCAGTGATATCATTTTTAGCCGGTGATACCATAATTTTAATTCCGGATCCAACATACCCTTCAGTCTTAAACCCAACTAACCTAATTTCACCGGTTTCGTAATTTATACTACCTGCAATAGGTTTTACTACTTGTGGATTTACTAAGTCTGAAGTTACAATTTGAATATTGCCCATACCATCATCTTGGAAATAAGAATCAAGATAGTTATATTGGAATACGCTACTTCTAACTGCTGGTTTATAGTTTGCAAATCCGCTAGCATCTTTAAATGGATATGGCTTAACTAATTTTGCAAAGAATTTAAATGCGGGGCTGGCTGAAATATTTAAAGCTGGTGAATATACAACATACGGACAAACTTCAATTTCACTACTTTCAATAGCAATGTCTGTTGCGTCAACTAGCGATGATAATTTAGATAATCTTAATGTTTTGTTAAAATCATCTAAATAAGTAATATTGTAATTAGCTACTGTAGCTCTTATATTAGTTTCTAATTGTCCAGCAGATTTCTTAGTTATTTTAGGATTAAAATAAACATCTGCATTAACACAAGCATACATGAATTGCGAATCAATAAATATTGGCTCAATACCAAGTGGGCTTTTATCTTTTAAGAATTCAATATAAGCACTTGATAAGGTTGATGATAATCCTTCGCGGCCTTCGCCAAGATAAACTGAAATCGCAACTTTACCAAATTGCGGTGGGTCTAATTCTTCACCGCCATATGCTGCAATAGAATCAATTTCTGGAAATTTTTGTTTTAACAAGATTTCATAGTCTTTTGTAGTAACTGCACGCTCTTGAATTTGCAAAGACTTAGGAGCAAAATATCTAATGCTTTCTAAAGTTTCTCTGTCTGCTCCCCCTGCTGAAGCTTGAATAGTTTCAACATTAATAGTTGCTGTTGGAGAAGATGTGCCTAAGCTAAAAGAGTAAGCACCATTTGCTTCTAATCCACTTGTAATTCTATATCTTACTCGGATATCTTCAAAAGCTGATGGTTGCAACCCAAATACGTTGTTGCCAAAGTATACAGTATATCGGCCATCATAATATGGTTCTACATAAAATACTTTATCTGTCGCACCAACTCCAAAAATATCATTTTTACGAAGGAAAACGTTTGAGTTATCAGTTGCTTCAGCATCTACGAATACTTCAATAGAATCAGTATCGGCGTTTTCGTTTGTGAGAATAACTCTTAAAATACCATCGTCACCAATAAAGTAACCTTCTCTTTCAAAAGATGCTAGCATTGCTCCTTCAAAGATTTCAACGTTTTCTGCAACAAAAACTCCTGGTGCAGTTTTACGCGCAACGTAAGCTACAGAGTTTACATAATCATATTGTGTACCTTGGAACGTTGTTGTAAAATTAGAATAAGCTGGGATTGACACAGTTTGGCCTACAATTGCAGTATCTCTAATAGTAATTGTTACAACAGCCCTAGCAGATTTTCTTGAACGTGGCAAATAATTAAGTTCTTTAGCATGAGACATAACTGAATTTTTCAACACAGCTGAATCAAGGAACATTTCGTTAATAGCCATATTTGCATAAAAGTTATTTTGGAAAGTATTGTATGACAACACATCCAACATTACACTCATATTTGAACCTTCAAAGTTATAATCTTTGAACTGCGTTTGGCTTTTCAGATAATCTTTAAATTGAGTCTTAATTGACTCAAAGTCTAATTCTGAAATGTTTAATTTAGCCATTTATCTAGTCCTCTCTAAGAATACGTCGAGCGTAATCGGCTGTTGTACGTTTGTTATATAAAATGCAATATTAACTTTTACTGTGTTATCATCTATATTAGAAGTCGCTGTAACATCAATAAGTTCTGCTCTTGGCTCGTATAATTCTATTGTTGTTCTAACTTGGTTTTGTATTAGCATAAGAGTGGATGGAGTAATGTTTTCAAACAACATAGCATTAATATTACCGCCAAGGTTTGGCTGCATTAATCTTTCGCCGCGGTCTGTAAGGATAAGATTTCTCATAGATTCTTTTATTGAATCTTCATCTTTCCAAACAGTTAAATCGGCCGACACAGGGCTTATCTCAAGATTTTTTTTGAAATCTTGATAAAGAGTAATCTTTTTACTTTTAGCCGTAAATACTGTGGCTACCATTTTTTAGCTCCTCTTATCCCATTGTTTTTCTGGGCCGACGTCTACGTGTATAAAATCATCATATAAACCTATTCCTCTAAAGCCCTGCCTTCTAGCAAGTCTGACAAATAAATTCGCTTTTTCACTTCCTGGTACAAATCCATCCCAAGTTAAATCTGCCTCAAGTCCACTTAAGTGCTGTGATGATTTTGCACCTTTAACTTTAGTATTGTATTCTTGACTTCTAAATCCACTGTTTAAATAAAGGTGCCCGTTAATAATACCCGCATTTTTAGCAGATTCTTGCAATCGCATAATCATAACTCTTACATCAATATCTAGTTTATTCCAACCATCAGCAGCTGGTTTCATCTTTGTAACCCAGCCACCTTGTATTTTTAGTCTCGAATCAGTACCTTCATTTAATGCTTCCCACTTAGGAAGATCTCTATATTCTTCTACAGAAGAAGGTCTTTGGTTACCTGCCTTTTCCCATACTATTCTAGCATTATTTATTCTTTCTCTTTTCGCTTCTTCAGAAAGTCTAATAGCGCCAGCTCTAATAGATTCACCTTCTACTCTAGCAGATGCGTTTTTAATTGTATTAAACACTTCGTCATATCTATTAGCGAAATCATCAAGTGGGCCTTTTAAACCTTTAATCAAGCCTTCAATACCAGTAGCTAAAGCGCAAATTCTCATAATTAAAAATTGAATCTCTTCTAACGATGGATTTTCAAACAAACCTACCGCATAATCAATCAAACCTTTAACTTTGTTTTTTATCTTTTCAATGTTTTCTTTTGAAAAGAATTGTTCAATATCTTTTTTAATTTCTTCTACTTTTGCAACAATATTCTTTTGTACAAAGTTTTCAATTTTTCCAACAATATTTTCAACACTAAAGTTTTGAATTGCGTTTTTAACTTTTTCAATTGTCTTTTCAATAGTTTCTTCAATCTTCTTCTTGATTGCTTCAATTAAAGCTTTAACTTTCAGTTTTTCAAAAGCTGCTTTAACAATGTCTTCAATGTTTTTGATCTTATTAATGAAACTTAAAGCGTCTTCAATAAGCCCATCAATCGTACCAATTAAATCAAAGAATCCATTAATTGCGCCGAAGATATTTGCAAACAAAGAACAGAATCCGCCAAGAACACTTGTAGAAAAATCTCCATTATAAAAGCCTTCTAACTCGTTTAAGAATCTTGGTCCGTTTGCATTACACGATATAATTGCAGAAGATGGAGTGTAATTATTACTTTTAATAAAGGCAGAAAATTCTAAAGGGCTAATTTGACCTTTTTCTAATCTTTTTGATAATACCTCGTAATTTGGTAATCTTTCAACAATGTAAGGTCTCTTTAAAAAGTCTTTATTAATAGTATTAGTTGCATCATAAAAAGTATTTCCATATTTTTTAACTGCTTCAGATAATGGATTTAACTCAAGGTCAGAAACAATCGTTGATTGAAACTGCTGTTCAAAAATAGTTACTTGGTTAATAGTATATTCGCCATTACCATTAACAGTAGCGCCTAAGCTTACTGCATTTCTTTCTTCAATAGGACTTAAACAACTCTTGCAAAGTCCTCTTCCTGGTTTACATGTACATGCCATAATTTATACCTCTACGTCTGTATTTTTAGATGCGTCATATTTAGATTTAACTGCGTCAATAGCATCTAAGAAAGCTTGCACAGTAGTTAATGCTCTATTACCAGCTCTGTCACCTTCGTAAGCACTTAATCCTGTCTTTGGGCCAGTTACTATTGGTAGTGATGCCCATTCATTAGCTAAATTATTAGCAAATTTTTCTCTTGTAATTGTTCCATTTAAGAATCTATTTAAGCCTCTGAAGACTAAAAGTGCTGTAGCCAGTTTGTCTTGGTTTTCTGGGCTAAACAATGATGCTGAGGTTAGACCAGCTCTTGTATAGAGAGGGCTTCCTGGTGGTGGATCTTTATCATTATCGTATCCTCTAAGAGTATCTTCCATGATTTGATATCTACCAACTGCTTCTGAAAGCTGGAATCTATCGATGCTTTCCTGCCAATCTAAAATTTCTTTAATAGTCATTTGAGTAATATTCTTAGTAGGAAACCTCGATTTAATAAGTCCTGAGATATCATCATAACCTTCTGATTCTTTGTTACCAATAAAATCAAGTAATGGTGTAAGTGAGTTTTGAGTAGCTGCAGTAATACTTTCGCGTGATAATTGCGCATTGGTTGTTCCACTTTCGCCACCGTGATCGCTTGCAGAATACCCAGTACTACCCATTGACCCTGGCTCTTGCGTAGGCACGATAGAAGTTGATTTAGAAACTGGTTCTGGAGCTTGTACGGGGGCAGCAGCCCAAGCCGGTTCTGGAATTGGTGATCCAGGAATAAATGGCTTGCCTGGTGTGGTTGATAGAGCAGCTTTTGCGAGTACTTTAATAGAACCTGGAACTGGCGGTCTAATAGGATACGTTGGAGCAAGGTTAACAAAACCACCGCCAATATCAACAAAGGGAGAATTAATTTGTGTTGATATACTACCTGCTACGGCAACGCTTATACTAGCACTAATATCTGTTGTAACTCCACTCGAAATTTGAGTAGCTCCAGAAGCATGTGCTGCCCAGTTTGCTGAAAGCTGATTAATTGTAATAGCCGATATATTCATTTCAGCAATTGATTGAATGTTAACTTGAGTATTACCTCTAAGGTGCAACTTATCTGTCGCATCAACTATAATCTTTTCTGCTTTAAGAGAAATAGCACCATATTTTGGAGGAAGACCAATAAGCCCGCCAGCAGAAATATTTAATTCTTTGCCAGCTTTAATAGACATTGTACCGACGTTAGCTTGTATTTTTACATCAGCTCCACGAATTTGAGCTTGTTCTGAAGCATTGATAGTTGATTGCCCGCCAACTGAAAGCATATGATTGCCGTGTACAAGAGTTTGCAAATCGCCTTCGATTTCTTCAATCTTGTTTCCTTTAACGTATACATAACTGTTGCCATTAATAGTAACAGTGCTCATACCGCCAACAACCACGTGCTGTTTTCTATCCATAACATCGTAGCTATCAGAAACAGATTTAGTAGTTGTAGTACCACGTGAATCTATTTGAATATACGAACCGGACTTGTGGTGAATAGTAATTCTTTCGCCACCTGGTGTATCATCTAATTCAATACTGTGGTAAGCCGTTTCAATAACTTTATTAAGTGGATACTGTGTATTAAAAGCAGATCCTGGCTCGTCCCACGTGACGCCACCTGCAGCTTTAACATTTAGAGTACGTCCAGCTTCTTGCTGTAATACGTGTGTTGCTTCAATGTTTTCTCCTCGAAGCAATCTAGACTGCGATGGATCTCCACTAGCTTCTGGTTCTGACCCTTTTGCAACAATATCTCCATCTTTTTCTGGAATCCAGCCCCAACCTGTGTTATCTGGATCTAAAGGATCTGCAAATTGTGTTGGGATAAGGCCAAGCACCATTGGTTGTTGAGCATCACGACCATCTAAGAACATTCCATAAACCCAAGAGTTAATTCTTGGAATATTATTAGGATCATAGTTTCCATGTGCAACAATAGCCCAAGGTAAGTTATCTCTATGAATTTGTTTGTTTGTTCCATGAATACCAAAAGCACGAACTTTAACACGCCCTTCGCGGCGGGGATCTATGTTATCTTCAATAACGCCAATAAAAAATAATGGATTTTTAATTCCTACACCATGCTCCATAATTATGCTCCTCCAACTACAGGATCATATGGAATATCAAGACTCTCAGCCACAGTAGTTCTACTTGGAGCGCTCCAGTCAAACTTAGCAATTTTCATTTGTGTATTCAAAGTTCCCTCATTATCTCTACTATGCGTTATAGTTTGAACTAAATATCTACCAGAAAGAGATAGATTAGTATTAATATTAGCCGAAACACCATCTAATGTTTTAATATCTAAATCTAATATCATACCAGGCCTAATGTCTAAACGGCCTTTTGTACTTACTATAAGAGAAGTATTATTTAAATGGTGATAATACGAAACTCTATTTTGTACGATTTGTGATAGATGTTCGTCTCTATTTAAAGTTGTTGGTCCATCGCCAGCCCTAGTATAATTTCTAAAAATCATAAACCTTTTAGCGTTTTCATCGCTAAAATTATCATTTCTAAATTGTTCAGTATGCGGATTTGAGTCATTATTTCTTGGAGTACCAGACATATCTATATATGTCGCATCATCAAAGTTGAACTTAGTAATATCTAATCTTCTTCTAATAAGGTCGATTTCAACAACTTCATTTCTATAAGAACCCGAATATAAATCAGTAGATGTATCAATACCTTTTGATATAACTTGTATAGTTTCAATTCTGTTTATTTGCATATTCGATGAAGTTGCGTCGTAAGAAGCAACGGGGGCATAAAACATTTTAATAACATCTTTGTCTAATATGCTTTTTATAAAGTATTCGTCTGTGCAAAAATAATAATTTTCTAGAGTTTCAAAAAATCTAAATGATTGAGATGGTGTATCTTCATTGTATCCTCGTGAAGCTATGAAATACATTGCTTCAGTTGGGCTTAAACGCGGAATAAGTATATTAGCTATATTTTCTGTAGGTTGAATAATAAACTTTCTTTCTGGTTCATCTTTTTCAGCAATTAACGGGTAACTAGCGCTGTAAAAAGGTAGATTTCTTCTATCATCTTTTAAGTGCTTGAAACTACCTGGGCCTAAGTTTGTAAAAAAAGAATTAAATATATCTTTAGCCATTACACTAACAGGATTAGTGTGTGTTTGTGTAATTTTTCGCGTGCTAGCTTTAAAAGATGTTTTTGAAATAAAATGAAGTTTATAGGTTACACCATTAGAACTTGAGTTCGGAACGATATCCGTAACTTTATGAATCACAGCACTTATTTTAACTTCAGTCCCGAGATCCATACCCTTAAGCCAAAGGTTTAAAGTTTCTTCGCCACGGATAGGCATGCCTTCAAGTATACCAGCGTTATCAAGTATGTACAGCCAACCAGAATACGCTACTCTATCCATAGATTGAGTTATCTCAAATCTACCAATAAAGCTTGATATAAGATTTCTTCTTATAGTTTTGTCATATGAAATAAGTTCAGCTTTAATTATTTCAACAGATGATGGATTAAAATCAGCCATTAGCTACTTCTTATTTTCTTAGCGAATTCATTAGAAATAATTGGTAAATATCCTCTATCAATAAGAAATATTTCTTTCTTGTTTTCATTCATAGCAACTTCTTGATCGTAAACTTTCCATTCTTTCCATTCATCTGGAATGATTCGTTTAATAATGATTTTACGACCTTGCTCAGTGCGCAAAATAATACGATCTTCTTTGCGAAGATAAATTGTTCTAAATGACTCAGGTGCTAACTTGATAATATCGACGGCCATTAACGAAGCTCCCTGTAATAATAAATTATGTTATCGCCGTTATCTTCACGAGTCCAATCTACAACTTCTTCGCCAACGCGGCCAGATTCCTCACCATATTTTTCAATGAGGTAGTTATTAAAATCTTGCTCAGCCATTGGCCATTGATGATATGGATCAATGATATTATTTGACATATAAACAAGCCAAGTAAAATCAGTAGACCCGTAATAATAGTTTGCAATATCTTCTGGTCTTTCACCTTCTTTAACAGTAAAAGGTAAATAAAGCATTGGGTTAGAAGCTACAAAAGAAGTAAAAGAATTTCGACGTGTAATGTCTTTTACTTTTTGTCCTTCGTATTCTATTGTTGGAAAATTTTCAAAATATCTCATTAGAACGGTCCTGACTCTTGTTGAACAGCAGCGTCTTGACTCAAACCATCAACATCAGTTTGCGACTGCGGTGCTGGCGATGCGCCATAATCATTAGCTGTTTCAATTTGCAATTCTTGGAACTGCATACTAAGTGTTACACCAGCTGGTCTACCACCTTGCATAATACCTAAAGTACCACCAGCTCCATAATCAACTGATACAGATCTTACCATACAAGGTTTAAATTTCATATAATAGTTTTGATCTATGCCTATAAGATACATTTTGCATATATTAGGATATTTTAAAAACGCTTCTCCTATAAAACCAAGTTCGCCAGCAGTTCCAAGATTTTTAGTAACTGGCAACACAGATCTCTTTACTGTCCTGATAATGCTTTGTATCCTAGCAGAATCTTTAGGATTGCTAGGATATAAATCCCAGGTAAAGCTGTGTGTTCTTAATTCTACGCCTTCAAATGCTAATGTTTCTCTTGGGTTGATAACTTCACCAAGCGCGAGGTTTACAGATTTGCCAACATCTCCCATAGTACTTGAGATCTTACTTAAAAGATACTTTGACATCAAGGCCGCTTCTTTAGTAGTAGTTGCTCCTAAAGCTGAAGTCATATCTCTAATGGAACCCATTATATTTCCACCAGTCGCGGCACCCTGAAGAGCAGCGCCGAAATCTTGAATTGCTTTAGGGATATCGTTAATAGTACCAGCACCAGTGCCATCGGTAGCAAAATTTGCTACCGCTTCAGCTACTTTGCTCATCATAGGATCTTGACTAAAGCCATTAACAATCAAAGTTGCATTATCAACCAATTGTTTTGGAAAAGGTAACTCTATTGAATTTGCAGATCGCAAGCCAACACCAGATTGTCTGTTTGCTGATATTTTTCCATCTACGTTATTGCTCAAAGTATTCGAGTAGCTATCGAAATTTTTGTAATCGTATTCTTCGAAAACTAATAATATGCTATGCGGGTGCGGAGAATTAGGAAATCTAATATGCGTATCAGCGCTTGCGCTTTCATATTCTTGTCTGGCACCTTCCGGTCTGTTACTTGCTGCCATGTTTAGCACTGCCCTTTTGTTTATAAATAGTTTATATTTCTATTTATAACAAATTGTGAGGTGAAGTTTGGCTTATAGTGGACGGTTTAAACCTAAAAACCCAAACAAATATAAAGGTGATCCAACTAAGGTTATTTATCGTTCCATGTGGGAGTTTAAATTTTTTAGATACTTGGATGTGCATCCTGATGTTATTTGGTGGCAGTCTGAAGAAGTTATCGTACCATATTATTCGCCAATCGATGGCAAGAGGCACAGATATTATCCTGATGTGGTAGTACATAGCAAAATGCCTGGTGGTGGTGAAAAGACGTTAATGATTGAAATTAAACCAAAGTATCAGACTAAACCACCTGATATAAGTAAGAGTAAAACAGAAAAAGGCAGAGCTTCAAGAAGATATATAAACGAAGTTAAAGCTTGGGGAATAAACGAGGCAAAATGGAAAGCAGCTACTGCATATTGCAAACAAAAAGGCTGGGATTTCCAAATCTACACCGAAGACCAATTAGGAATAAAATAGATGGCTGCAGTATTTGACGACATTCTACTTAAAGGGATTAGATCTGGACAGGTTCCAGCTCGTACTGCTGCATCACGAGACTGGTATCGCGAACAAGCTAAAGGAATAACCCGTACATCTAGAAATAGAACACAGGGTGATAAGCTTATTCGCGAATTAAGATCTGATCAAGAACGCACGCAAGACGATAGATTTAGAATGGGTAATATGTACTTATTCGCTTATGATCCCAAGCATAAAGATACATTACCATATTATGATAGATTTCCGCTCATATTTCCTATAAATAAAGCTAAGGGTGGATTCCTTGGTATTAACATGCATTATTTGCCACCAATTTTAAGAGCAAAATTAATGGATCAATTATACACGGTGTTAAACAATAGAAACTTCGACGAAACAACTAAATTGACTGCGTCATATAAGATTTTAAATAGTGCTGCTAAATTCAAAGAATTTCAGCCATGTATTAAACATTATTTGAACGCGCACGTAAGAACAAAGCCTGCGTATATAAACCCTAACGAATGGGATATCGCTTTATTCTTACCAACGCAAAAATTTGTTGGAGCTACCGCAACCCAAGTATATGCTGATTCTAGAAGAATTGCAAGAGGAAGATAATGGCATTTAGAATAAACGAATTTAAATCGCAAATGGACTGGTTTGGTGGACCAGCCCGTGGCTCGCTATTCGAAATTCAAATTAGTAGGCCTAAAAATGTTAAATCACGAGCTAACAGCCGAGATCTAACATTCTTTTGCAAAAACGCATCTATTCCAGGCATTGTATTTGGAGCAGTTCAAAATGATCAAATTGGCCAATTCCGTAAGATGATGCCAATGTCAGTTAATACTGAGCCAGTTCAAGCAATTTTTATGCTTGATTCTGATCATCAAGTTATGTCTTTTTTCCACTCGTGGGCTCAAAACATTGTAAACTACGGCACAGCTGGTGGTTCGTTTTCTGAAGTGGATGGCAAGCTTCCATTTGAAATTGGATATAAAGATAGTTATTCTTGCCGAATTATAATTAGACAATATTCTACTAATTACGATGTATCAGGGCAATACTATGAAGTCATTTTAGATAATGCGTTTCCAATTCAAATCGGCGATGTAGATTTAGCTTGGGAAAACAATGATAGTTATTCTACATTGCCAGTAAGTTTCCAATATGATAGAATACAATTCACTGGAGAAAGAATTGGATCTCCTACTTCAATGTTTGGTAGAGGAAATGGCTTACTAGGATTAATTAATAAACTTGGCTCAGTAGGACAATTAATTGGGCAAGAATTAGTTCCAAGATCTATACAAGATGCGGTAAACAAATATACTAATGTGAATAATAAAATAGACAGAATTAGAAACTTTTTTGGATAATGGAGAAATAAATTATGGCTTTACCTAAGATTGATTTACCGATTTTTGAATTGACTTTACCCTCATCCGGTGAGAAGATTAAATACCGTCAATACACAGTGAAAGAAGAAAAGATCTTATTAATTGCGCAAGAATCAAAAGATCCTGGTGCGGAAATTATGGCTATGAAACAAGTTGTAAACAACTGCCTGATTGATACAGAAATTACTGATTTAGCTATGTTTGATTTAGAATATGTGCATCTAGTATTAAGATCCAAATCAGTTGAGAATACTATGAATTTTAGTATTAAAGATCCAGATACAGGTGAAGATGTTAAGCTAACCTTAGACGTCGATAACGTTGCGATTACTAGAACAGAAGGCCACACTAAAGAAATTAGACTAAACGAAGATTATGTTTTATTCTTAAAATATCCGACTATTGACGCGTTTGTTAAAATTTCTGAAATGAGTCCGAAGGATCCATTAGTAAACTATTTCATAATGATTTCATGTTTAGATCAAATCGCGAGTGAAGATGAAATTCATAAATTTAAAGACTATAGCAGTGAAGAAGTAGACACGTTTATGGAAACATTAAGTAGCGATGTCGTTGCTAAAATCCAAAAGTTTTTTGAGACAATGCCTAGACTAAGACACGAGCTTAAGTATACTAATAGTAATAATGATGAAAAGACATTTGTTATAGAAGGACTTCGCACTTTTTTTATCTGACGCTGTGTCATATCAACTTAGGCGAATATTATAAACAAGTGTTCGCTTTGGCACAGCATCACAAATGGTCAATACATGATTTAGAAAATTTAATACCGTATGAAAGAGATCTTTATTTTGCAATGTTAATAGACTTCATTGAAAAACAAAAAGAAAATAACAGAAAATAACAAATAGGACTACAAGAAATGGCAAATTTGTCACCAGAAACGCAGGCAATAATTGATAGGCTAAAAGCCGAAGGCGATCTTGTTAGAAATAGCGGGACAAATTCTGTACGTTCTGTTAAATTTCAACTTGATAAGTTTGAAAGTATCTTTAACGTCATTTCTAACAACATTGCAGAACAAACAGATATGATGCGTCTCCAGCTTGGAATGCAAAGCGAAGCTGTAGAGAGATCTAACACTAGAGAGCAATTTGCAGAAATAGAAACGCAAACGCCTCTTAATAACCAAACTGATGATGATAAACGCCAAACACCACTAAAAGATGTTG
>TARA_B110000503_G_scaffold53510_1_pt1 | contig 21957 bp, 20 predicted proteins | sample TARA_B110000503 | Tara Oceans TARA_B110000503 (sample SAMEA4397472) | marine metagenome | biome: Polar Biome; feature: [SRF] surface water layer (ENVO:00010504); material: water (ENVO:00002006), including particulate matter (ENVO:01000060) such as... | depth 5 m | reverse complement strand
AGCGAAGGGCAACATCAGTCATAACTTCGATGACCGCGCACTAATAGACGGTGGCATACACCCTACCCAACCTGGTTGCGTCAGTGGAAGAGCCCAAGATACGCCCATCACTGGACGCTGGCGTAACGGCGCCCTGACCACCCAGCTGGTGAAGAAAAGTTACTTCGAACAGAACCGCATCAGCTCGGCCATTGATATGGTTACTGTGCAGCGCACAGGCGAGTCCGGGCCAGTCACCGGGATACTCGCCAAAAATAGGAAAGAACGTATTTGGGAGTCTACCCTGTTCTGGGACTTCGGCGACCTCACCGAGGCCGCTGGCCTGGGCAGACCTTGTTATGGGAGTCCCGGATGGGATGACGCCAAGGCATTTGCGTTGAGCAATAACCCTATTTCTGCAGCACTGGCTAAACGGGGATACGATCTTGATTCTGACACGCTGGCAGCTGCCGTTGCAGCGCTTCAAAGTTGCAAAAACACCTCCGAGGCGGAAGGGGGATGCAAAGCCAGGTGGACTCTGCTGAACTCCATACTTGATTTGAGCGATGACTACACGCGCAAGCCGGTGTCAGGCTTTCTACAATGGCCAACCGCCCCGGATGGCCAGACACCTTTCCCAGTTGGCGGCACCGTTGATGGCACGATCACCGAGGGGCCTTCATATATTCCCGGGCGCGAGAGTTGGACAGACGTTGTCAAATAATACGAGCAAGGTAAGCAGGCGCACAACAATGAATCGGACCAAGGTAGCCAGCGGCGGCTTTTCGCTGATTGAAGTCATGATCGTGCTGGTCATTATCGGCGTGCTGCTGCTGGTTGCCACACCGGGGTACCAGGAGAGCATGAGAAAATCTCATCGTGCCGGTGGGATGCGGGATTTGATGGAACTGGTATCGCGGCAGGAGCGTTTTTACGCGCAAAACAGCCGCTATACCAACGTCATCAAAACACCGACTGGCTTAAACTTCATGCCGAATGACAACGACGATGACGATCCCGACAAGCCGACTCTCAGTTCCGAGGGCCACTATGACCTTCGTGTTGCATTGTGCAAAAACCCCGATCAAGTTGACTTCAGCACGTGTTACAACCTGCTGGCCACACCCAGAGGTAAACAGGCTGAGGACGCCTGCGGGACGCTGAACGTAGACAGCAAGGGGAAACGCGGGCATAGCGGCCCCACCGAACTTACCTGTTGGTAGCGATCCGAGCGTAAAGCGACAGTATGTTGCGCGTTATAACTTTCGAAAAAGGCCCCGATAGTCTGCATGATATTCGCAACACATCACTGAGGCCGCTAAGGGGTATACCAGATAGGTGATGTCCAGGCCCGCTCCTGAATAGTGGCCGGGACGTCCTCCAGCAAAGGCACATTATTCCTCACTGCATCATAAGTGGTCCAGCGCGGGGTGGGAATCTCCAGCACCCTGACGTAGTAGACGGCAGGCAATCTTGGATCAAAATCGTAATCGACCCAACTCCCCATCAACTCGGCACTGCCTATCGAATTGGTGTAACTGGCCTCGCTGAGGTCAACCGTATTTCCCACCGGCGGCAGCGCCCCGAAGAGATCCGGCTCGCGATCGTCAGACCAGGCCACATCGACAATTTTTTCCTGCGGATTACTGGCAACATCAATCCAGCCCTTGATGATTTGTATACGATCCAGATTGGCCCCGTCCGGATCCTTTAGCGCATGTACCGTAAACGTTGGCGATGACGTCAAGCCGGAAAGCTCACCCCCCATAGGCACTCCCTCGTCATACCCCTGCCTGACCAGAGCCACCGGATTCTCCGCCTTCAGTCCCACACCGCCAAAAAAACGGGGTTTTATCCGCGTCCCAGAGGTGGCGAAGGTCTCGCGCGCACGCAGCGCATCCCAGATTTCACTGCGGGTATTTCTGCTGGCCCATACGCCCGTGACGGCCCCGGGGTTGGAGTCTTTGGCCATAAGCCATCCCGCTATGTCCTTGTCACGGCGGCGTTGCAGGCTGCCGTCGGCCGCGCCGTGGCTGCCGCTGTAATTGTCCTCCACCACATCCGAGGGTGTACCATTATGGCTGTCCGTGCCGCCTACGAATCCCAGCCTGAAGGGGTTCTGACCGATCACCCGGTCGTAGCTCAACCCCTGCACCAGTGCATCCCGGATAAAATCACCGCGCTGGAAGGTGCGGTCACTGTAATTCTGGATGCTATCGGCATTCTCAAAATCGGCAAATTCATCCGCCGGCCAGAACTTGCGGTGCGCCTGCGAATTACCCTTGATCTGCATGACCTCGATCAGGCGTTCAAAATGACTGCGGCGTTCGGCATACACCGCGTCAATCGGGGTGCCGCTGTTATCCACTGGCTTGAACATAGCGCCCTTACTGGCATTGGAATTGTGCGGTATAGCGATCAGGCTGCGACCCTCTGCTTCCTGTTGTTCCATCCAGTCCCACAGCTTTTCCTCGTTGCTGCTGTCTATGAAAGTAAATGGAAGTTCTGGAACATCCATATCCCGAAACAATATGTTGCGGTGCATATTCCCGCCATTGGGTGTGGCGCTCCACTCAAAACCCACCAGGGTAGAGAAAACGCCCGGTTCGTAGTTATCGATTGCTGCCTGAATGGCAAGCTGCCACGCACTCCTGGAGGTCTCTTCTCCCGCATAGAAGGCGGGGTGCCCGCCCGACCCGGAACGCGCGGGCCCGACCACATATTTCAGGAACCACGCCTCCTGATTTGCTATGCCCGTAAGGGCTCTCAGCTCCTCTAATTGCGGATTATCATAGCCCTTTGCACCCTGTATCTGGGCGGAGTACATCTCACCGATGTACTCCGCGTGGTCGGTCACCGCAGCGAAATCCAGCGACTTAACGATGTTGTGCTGTGAACCGTTGACCATCATGGTCTCGCCCTTGGCGAAGCGGTAGGCACTATCCGGTGTCAGGCGTGTACCGGCAATATACGCATCCAGTGAGAAGGACGTGTGCACATGAAGTTCACCGAAGTACGCCGTTTTCAGAGGATTTTCTACAACCGCCTCTTCAACGGCCGCCAGCGTTTTTGGGTGCTCGATAGCCGCCGTCGATTCCATCGCTGAAGCAACTGTCCAGACCCCGCTGTCCTGCCCCGCAGTGGTGTTTGGCCGGTCTGAATCACAGGCTGCCAGTACCCCCGTGGCGATAACTGCAAAAAGCAGGATTTTCCTGCTGCAAGGATGGCGGGGGAATCCGTTCATGGTGTCCATCTCCTCTCTTCCTGCACTGTACTTCTTCGCCGCACTAAGGTTTCCAGGTAGTATGCTTCATGAAAAGTACCTGCGCACGTATTCTGGGCTTTTTTAGTAAAGGCGTGCCCCCGGACACGGTCGCCACAGCTGAACTGGCCACACTCATGAATCGCTCCTAAGGATTCAGCCCTATCTCTATGAATTTAATCGGCTTTATATATTTTAGCTTTGTATTACGCGCAACTTTTGGTAACGTACTCATAAAATAACCAAATCGATCCCCCCATCAGGTTTTTTTTCATGCGATTACTGCTCCTGCTGTTCTGCGTCCTGCTCGCAAGTACCCGAGTGACTGCCGATGATACGGCTCTGATACGTCAGCTCGCCCCCGGCATCAATCCTGCTGCTGTATCCGAAGCGGTTTCTGCGATGAAATGCGCGCAGAAGAACGGCGTTGGTCAAGACGCCAGCCGCCTGGCGATTATCGATTACACCATTCCCTCTCGACAGCAGCGCCTGTGGGTGCTGGATTTGGGGAATCGAAAGTTATTGTTTGAAGAATATGTTGCGCACGGACAAGGGTCTGGCGAGGATATCCCCAACGTTTTTTCCAACCGCAATGGCAGTCATCAAACCAGCCTGGGGCTATTTCTGACCAATGACACCTACGAGGGCGGCAATGGGTACTCATTGCGACTTCAGGGCTTAAGCAAAGGCTTTAACGAATCGGCCATGGAGCGCTTAATCGTCATGCACGGCGCGCCCTATGTCAATCCAGCCGCTGCAGTGAAGATGGGGCGGCTGGGCCGCTCCTGGGGATGCCCGGCGGTGCGAACGGCAGTCGCCCAACCCATGATTGACACCCTGAAACTCGGCCAGTTTATCTACGCATACGGGCCCGGTACGGCCGCGCTCTCTGCCTGTAAAACCGAGAACCTGTCTTTGGCCAGCATCTCAGACCTGCACAAAGCGGGTAAGGGCTAAAGCGTATCCGTCCATCAGAATGCCGTCAGAATCCAACCGCGCAAGCCTATGGATATGACACTTATGAAACTCCCCACTTTTTCCACAGCACTACTCGCTCTCGGGATCGGTTGCACGCTCGTTAGCGGATGCCAATCCGAACAGGCCAGGTTCACCATTGCGGTGATACCTGATGCCCAGAATATGATGGACTTCACACGCCAGAAAGCCGCAAGGTTTGCAATGAACTCAGCAGAGAAGTTCATCGAGGAAATGCAATACATCGCCGATAACACCGTTAGTCAAGACAGCGACATCGCGTTTGTGGCGTTTGTGGCTTCTGTTGGTGATGTGTAGCGCAACACCCAGCACTAGAGAAGGACGCAGACCACGTCGATCGCGGTTTCCAACGTATTGAAAATACGATATTTGCCAGTGAAATTTTAGTGACGCCTCGAACGACTACAGATGAAATGCCAAAAGCGCTGGAGGGCTACAAGATCCTCGCAAAGACAGGTGTACCGTTTGGCGTTGCACCTGGCAATCACGACTGCCACGCGATGTAGAGCGACAACACCTTTGTACCCGATTACTCGCGTATCGCCGAGCTGCTGTCTCCCACTGAAAAAATTGAAGGCTACGAGCCCAATATTTTGGGTATGTTGCATATCGGTGGCCTGACCAACTTCACTGCCGTGTTTGTCGCGCAAACTGATTTATTCAACAACAAGGACTGGTACATCGCCAGTTTTAACGGCGGCGCCGATAGCGCCCAGATCTTCCATGCGGATGGCTACATTGTTTTGTCCGATGATCTCGCCGAGTACGCCACATGGTAAAAGGCAGGAGAACAACGCGGCATGCAAGATTGACGCAGCGTATCGACGAGAACCTCAGTCTTTTCTATTGGTACCGGTTTGCGGTTGGTAATTTTTTATATGGCTTGCAAGCGGGATACATTTGCGCTCATGTGTTTTCCTCTGTCAGATAATCAGAACAGTCGCATGCTGAACCCACCATTCATCTGCGATCTTTAGCAAATAAAAAACTGTTGTTCAAATCAGCGACGCGCTGGAGATGTTGATGCTGCGACCGGTTTTGTCATACAACTGCCTCATCAATATTGCTCTCTATCGCATCCAGAAAGCCATACATATCGAGTATCGTTTCTGCGCTGGGATCGGTCGTTTTACCCTTCAGGTCGCCGGTAATTTTTCCCTGCGCCACCGTCTCGATCAGCGCACCCTTGAGACGGCTTGAATAGCCGATCAGGGCAGTATTATTTTCACGCAGGGCCAATGTCTCCAGGGCATTGGCCAGCGCGTAGATCAGCGCCGAGGAATTGAAGATAGCCACCTCACCCTCACTCTCCAGATATTTCAGGTACAGGTCGTGGGCGGTGCCATGTGGGGCCTCATACAGCATTGTGCCGTCTTTACTCTCAATAATAGAGCTGGCAGTAGCCAGACTGCCGCCCAGTGCCGCCGAAATGTCGGAGAAGATATCGCCGTCCAGGTTTTGCGCCGGGTACAAGGCGTTTCTGGGTGGGTCGGTAATCATTTTTTTCAACTGGCTGGAAGGCCGCATAATCATGAATGATGGCGGACGCGTTCCGGATTTGGCCAGTGTATGGCGCACATTGGTGATAGCGGTGCTAAAGACCTCGTCGTACTCCATGTATTCACGCTTGAGCCCGAAATACACCTCCTTGTCTTTCTTCGATGCGTCGCGAAACACTTGACTAACCCAATCGGTAATGGCCTCGTTGTCATTGGACATCAGCAGGATGGGATCACTCTTCTTGACTTTGCGCGCGTGCTTCTCCTCGCCATCAACCACGACCTTGAGAATACCGTCTTCCACCGCGGGCATATTGAAACTGCCATACTGGTCGCCGCCACCGGCGCTCATGCGAGACAGCGAAACATGGTGCTTGCGGCTGGGTATACCGTAGATTTTCAACTTGCCAACCAGTTTGAACAGTTTTCTTCCCGTGGTGTTATCCGGCACGCCCCACAGGGCCCTGTCCGGGGGGTTGGACACTATGCGAGCGGCCTGAGCGTCGATCAGCTCATAGTGGTAGCTCAGTCCGGCCTGTTTTAGCGGTTCCCGATAGCTTTGCTCATATACCGCCTCTATGGCGGCGCGCATAACCCCATCGTAACCGGGAATTACCGTGTCCTTCAGGCCTAGATAGGCATCCCTGTCTTCATCGATGGCACGCTGGAAAAACGCATGCGCCCACGCCTTCACTTCCTCAATACTGTTGGTGGCGAGTAACCACGGATCCCCTTTGTTGACGCGGCGCCGATGTAATTCCACCGGCTCACCGCTGCTGCCCACAAACATAAGTTTGATCACACCGGTGACCTTGGACAGCTCGCTGTGGCTGTGTTTGATACCGCCGCTCTCCATTGTCATCACTTCGATATCACGCCCTATCCACTCGGGCTGAATGACCTCCAGGTTGCGAAACTCAATATCCTCGCGGGTAATATTGCCGCCGATACCCTTGCGGATTGATCCATTGGGCGACTTGGTGGCCAATTTATCCAGTGCCGACTCCACTATTGTGGGATACTTGACCAGCAATTGATCCAGCTGCTGACGGTTTACCGTCATCCCCGCATTTTTTATCCCCACGCCGTACTTTTTCAGTGCCGCTATCGCATCGAGAACCGCTTGTCCGTTGCTGATGAGACGGTTCTCGGCCGACAGGTTGATTTCAATCAGATGGATATCCAGCCGCTTTCTGACAAACTGATCGAGAATGCGCTCGAAGGCAACCTGCGCCATTTCGTCGCCATGCAGAATCACCAGAGGTTCGGTAACGTGGATTTTAACGCTCATTGGTTCCCCTATTTTTCAGGCATAAGTATGCCCCGTAATAGTGCATCAGAGCGTGCCGTGATGTAAGCATGGTTTTATTGCAAAATTTTGCCGTCACCTGCATCCCGCCAATCTACGGGTGTTACACTCATTTAAAAACTAATGACTGGCAAACAGGAAGCCCACTATGACAAGCACTATGACTACACTGGAATATCCCGCAGGTGACGCCGTGTGCCGGGGGGAGTACTACACACCCGCCAACGCGGAAGGTCCGCTGCCAATCGTAATGGTATGCCATGCCTGGGACGGATTAAATGATGAAGTGCGGGACAAATCGCGAAAGCTCGCCGCAGCGGGTTACATCGCCTTTGCCATCGACGTGCACGGCGGCGGTAAGGTGATCACCGATATCGCGGAGTTGATGCCTACACTTAGCCCTTACCTGGAGAGTCGCGCGCTGCTTCTGGCGCGAATGCAGGGCGCATTTGGCGCCGCCAGGACCATACCCGGCGCAGATGTGTCACGCATTGGTGCGATGGGCTATTGCTTTGGCGGCATGGCGGTGCTCGACCTTGCCCGCAGCGGCGTTGACATCAAAGGCGTGGTGTCATTCCACGGCTCGCTGGATGGCAACACGCTGGCGAATCCCAGAGCGCTGGACACCAAGATCCTGGTCTTGCATGGCGAAGATGACCCACTGGTACCGCCTGACAGTGTGGCGTCCTTCAAAACAGAAATGAATGCCAAAAAGGCAGATTGGCAACTGCACGCCTACAGCCACACGGTACATGCATTCACTCGACCGGACGCCAACGATCCGGCCTTTGGTGCCGTCTACAATGCCACCGCAGACCGTCGTTCCTGGCAGTCAATGTTGAATTTCTTTGACGAGGTGCTGTAACTAACGCTCGCGCTGCTCGCATTGGAGCAGCGCTTTTACGGCGCTGTCGCCATCGAGCCCTGAATCGCGACAGGAACACCAAAGGCAGGCTGCATGAGATGCGCAGGCAGGACTAACTGCTGCAGCTCCAGCGCGCTGGTTTTATCGAAGGAGGGTAGTAGCTTGCTCTGCTCCACACTGCCGAACTCTCCCAAAAGATCATCGTGATGAATAATCACAACGTTCTCGGCCTGGACCGCGAGCACTGTTTCGTCAATGTACTCGGACAAATAGTCTGAATCGAGCGTTATCAATCCGCCTGTGCCGAGAAACACCACGTCGGCCCGCACGCCATCCAATACGCCTGGCACAAACCCGGCGCTACCCACTACTAATATAGAGCCCTGTGGATGCCCAATGTGAATGGCATAACTCTCTCCCTCTTGAAAGGCTGTATAGGGCGCCGGCACTGTGAACGGTGTGGCGACGACTCCGTCTATCCCGGAATTGCTTGGCAGGGGCGCATGGCGGGATTCATAGAAGGTAATCCGAAATAAACCGTAGGAGTACGTCTGCCCCGGCTTAATTGTCACGATGCGGGATTCGTCAAGAGATGAACTTCGCGCGATATTCGCCGTTGATACGGAGCCGAGGACATCGGCGTTGGCGAGTCGTGCGAAATCCGCAGTATCCATTGCATGATCATAGTGCGAATGCACGGGTATAATTGCCGCCAGACGATCGATCTTATGCTCGGCGATCACCCGCTGAACGGCCTCAGTGTCAGTAATGATCGGCTGCCTTAACAGTAAATCCAGGAATGACGGACGCGACACAAAGCCATCTGTCATAATCTGAGTTTCGCCATCATCGATTAGCAGTGTGGCAATGCCCAACCAGGTCACCGTTAGAGGGGAACCATTCGGTGCGGATGGCGCATAAGGAATTCCAACTTCACTCATTCCAGGCCGGGTAAGTATCCAAATCGCGGTTATACAACAGATTGCCAGCAGCGACTGCACAGTCCTCTTGAGTATTTTTGATTTCATAATCTCTCTCGGCTACTGCCTTGATCAAGCGAAAGAATAACGGCTACAGCATACGGGTTGAAACGACACATTGTCTTCGATTTTTACAACATTTGGTTCACGACGGCAGGCTGACAAGCTACAGTATCTCGCAGTGGATACAATTGAACTGGCTGCCATCTCTTATATCCAGACAATCCATTTTTCGCCATCGACTGCAAAACCAGTGTTCAGAGAGGATCCAGATGACAACAGAACTGAAAGCCGTAATATTTGATTTTGGCGGCGTATTCACTGACTCCCCTTTCCACGCTTTTAGCGCGTATGCCGAAAAAATCGGCGCATCCGACGAGCAGGTTACTGATATTGTCTTCGGTGGCTACGGCGTTGATGGCGACCACCCCTGGCATCGGGTGGAACGCGGCGAAATTGCCCTGGAACAGGCCCGCGAAGATATCCTGATACTGGGGCAGGCACAGGGCCTCAACGTTGATATCTGGGAAGTGTTTATGGCCATGGCTGAAAACGGCGGCGGCCTGCGCCATGAGCTGGTTGAGTATGTACGAAAGATCCGCACAGCAGGCTTGGCTACCGGCATTATCACCAACAATGTGGTGGAATTCAGGGAGGGCTGGCGCGCCATGTTGCCGGTGGACGAGCTGTTTGATTTTGTTGTCGACAGTAGTGAGGTTGGCATGCGCAAGCCCAACCCAGCGATTTTTGAGAAGGCGCTGGAGGTAGGCGGATTCAGCGCCGATGAGGTTCTGTTTCTCGACGACTTTGAAGGTAATATCATCGCGGCAAGTGCACTGAACATTCGGTCTATACTGGTGGATGGCAACGGTGAAAAAACCGTTGCTGACCTGGAAGCAATATTGGGCCTAGATCTACGTAACACACAGTGATCCGATCGCTCTTCCTTTCACGCAGGCATGCTTATGGCTAAACCATATTCACTGGCACATCGAGCGCCACAACCTGACACGCCAGCCAGGGATGCTTTTACCATCCATCGCGCCGAGGTCGAGCCGGGCTTGACGCTTGCGTTTATTCGCGAAGGTATAGGTGGTTATCCGCTGCTTCTGTTACACGGTTATCCAGAAACCAAACGCATTTGGTGGCGCAATATTCAACCGCTGGTACAGGCGGGTTTTGAGGTCATTGTGCCCGACCTCCGCGGGTACGGTGAGTCCGATCTTTCCGCCAAGGATGAGTATGATCTCGTCTATTACGCGCGCGATTGCCATACCCTGGTCAATCAGGTTTTGGGGCATTCGTCCTGTGGCGTCATCGCAGGCGATGTGGGTGGCGCAGTAAGTTGTGAACTCGCCAACCGCTTCACGGGTTTTGTCGACAAATTAATCTTCTTCAATTCCATACCGCCGATGATTATCGAACAAGCCAGGTGGTATGAAGAGCGCGGCATGCCAATTGATCCACTCGACGATCACCCTGCGGGGGACTATCGCACCCGACAGGGACGGGACTGGCGCGCGCTACTGGAAGAACTGGACACGCCTGCCAGACGCCAGCGTTATGTGCGCGATTTTTATGAGCACCGGTTATGGGCCTCGCCGTATAGTTTCAGCGAAGATGATTACGCCTTCATGTCCGAGCCATTTGCCGATGTCGCACGGCTGGCGGCCAGCTGGGCGCCCTATCAGCTGGCATTTGAACGCCCTATGGCGGAAATACCACTTGTATTGCAAACTGTCGATGTCCCAACCCTGATTCTGTACGGGCCAGACGACCATGTCGTCCATCCAGACTTCACCAAACGCTGTGAAATTGCATTTCCCAATCGCGTTGGGCCGCTGACCATACCCGACAGCGGGCATTTTTTGCAGTGGGAGCGAGCAGACATTCTCAATGATCTGGCCAAACTGTTTTTCGCAGACTGTAAAACCTGAGTGAGGAGGCCGCCCATGCGTCGCCCCGCTAGAGCACCCATCCTGACCGCAAAGATTGCCGCTATGCTGCTGGCCTGCAGCGGCAGGTATACCCTCTGTCAGGCTTAGTGTGGCGCAATTGCAGGGAGTTCTGGCAGGCAAGCAAGCCAGCACCGGACGCCGCGGGAGGCACAGCAGCACCGGCGAACCTGATCAGTTATCTCGACCGGAGCAATGCAGGCTTTTCAATACACTTGCGCTAAGCAGCTGCGCTCAAAAGAGTGCTATTGGCATCCGCAGCAAGAGCACCAATGCACAGTGCAGGTGCTGCACCCTGGCTTTTAGCGCCATCAGACGTGACAAAAAAAGAAATGCGGAAATCCACTATGAAAATTGTCCTGACAAGAAAAGTAGTAAGCATTTTGGGCCTCTGTCTGGCCACGATTGTAACGAGTTGCAGTGTATGGGCAGCGGACACTGTCGAAGATTACATAAAGGAATATCCCAACCAGGAACAGAGCCGCATGATGAATGCATGGCTCAAGAACAACCCGCCGGGGACTTTTCGCCTTCACCCGCATGGTGGTGGTCGATAACATGGACGAGGTGCGCGAGCTCAGCAAAGTAATCGTCATGACGGGGAATAACGGTGATATGCAGCGCGCCATCAAGACGTTTTCACCCGCCGTGGCGGAAGCCGCTCTGGCCGAAATTCAGCGGACCAATGTGGTGATGTGCCCCGATATCGCGTTTGGCAAAAAATCTGGCAACGGTCGTTACCCGAGCCCCGAGGCGACGAAAGACTAACCTCTAGCAGACAGAAGACCTGCAAACGGGCCCGCGTCGCGGGCTATCAGAAGTTATAGCTCACCGTCACGCCATATTCGCGTCCCGGCCAATAGAGCCCCTCCCAGGCCGCTGGCTGCCCGGGGTCGCCGTTGGCTTTTACCGCAGGATCAACATTGAAGTCTTCATTGGTGAGATTTTTTCCCCAGAGCCGGATATCCAGGCCGAGGTCGCTCTCACGAAAACCCAGGTTTAGCCCGAACAGGTTTTTATCGGTACTGAACTCATTGGTATTGACGGTGTAGTTGGCCTTGGAGTGCCACGTCCAGTTGATTCGGGAGTACAGCTCCCAGGCACCCGCCAGGGGTCGCTGGTACCCCACTTGTGTATTGATATTCCACTGCGGGAGCGAGTTCAGTGGATCGCCACCACTTTTGGGGCAATACAACTGGTCGGGGGCTTGCTCTTCACCCCCCTCGCAGAAACGGTTCGACCAATCCTCTATGGTGGCATCAAAAAAGGCGCCACTGAGATCGATGTCCCAGTGCTCACCCAGCAGGTAGGTCATTTCGAATTCTATACCTTTGGTCAACACCTTGTCGGCGTTGACCACTGAACCCTCGAACAACCCTTCCAACGGCGCGAGCGCAGCCACGTTGTTGGGCTGAGTGAGCTGGTGATCATGGAATTCCTGATAGAAGATGTTGACAGCGAAGCGCAGGGTGTCATCGAGCACAGTGCCTTTCAACCCTATCTCATACGCCGTTGACACCTCCTCCCCGATAGGAACAACCTCCTTCGCAGCGGTAACTTGATCCGGGAATATATCTTCAAAGCCCAATACCGCTGTCGTCAACGTGTTGAATCCACCCTGCTTATAAGCATTGTCTACTGCAAGATAGGCGTTGAGATCATCCCTGATGTAATACTGCAGCTTGACGCTCCACGACACATGGCCGAAATCCACTGAATCATCAATCGCGCCGGCGAAATCCAGAAAGCCAACGCTCGAGTCCAGAGTGGATTTGTTGTAGTCATAGCGTGCACCCAGCGACAGATCCCACTTGGGATTAAGGTGCAGTGTCCCATTGGCATAAGCCGCGTAGCCTTCAGTCGTGCCTTTAGCAGCTTGCGTCACATCGATACCGCTGAGAGTCACCCGGGTATCACTGATAGCTTTTGAATACAGGTAGTACAGACCGGTCAGATAGCTGATTCTTTCGCGCTCGCCGGAGTAGCGCAGCTCGAACGTAGTGAGGTCCGTGTCCAGACCAATCCTGAAAACACCAACACCACTCGGATAGGGTTCACGATTGTCATTGGACTGGCTATCGTAGCTCTGGTAGAAGGCGATCCCGTCGATCTGGGAAGTCCCATCCCCCCAGCGCAAGTGCACGTTGGTATCCTTGATATCACCCGTGACCTCGCTGCGAAAATCACCGAAGCTTCTGCGCTCATTGAATTTATTGTAGATGGCGGGTGCCGCATTGCTGCCTCCACTGCCCGGCAACAGGCCATCGTAGTTGAAGGGCTCCTGGTACTGGTGGATGTCCTGGTAGTTCACCGCCCAATTGACGTCCAAATTCTCGTCCACCAGCCACAGCAGGCGCGAGCGCCAGGCCTGAACATCCTGCCCGCCAGACGCGCTCTCTGAGGCAGCGCGGTTTTCCATGTCGATATATCCGTCTGAATCGGTATAGACGCCTGCCAGCCTCAGGGCCAACGTATCCTCGATCAAAGGAATATTCACGGCGCCACGGGCGTCTACCCGACCCTCGCCGGTGTTATCCCAATGGGAGTAGCTGCCGTCGATATAACCGTTGTAGCCCTCAAAATTGGGCGCCCGCGTGGTGATATTGTAAGCACCTCCCGGGGCGTTCTGGCCGTAAAGAGTTCCCTGGGGGCCGCGCAACAATTCGAGGCGTTCGATATCCACCATGGTGGTAAACACCGCGCCAATCTGCGCTTGCGCCACCTGATCGACGAAAACAGTCACGCTCTGCGGTTGACCCAGCGCAAAATATCCCGGGCCCACGCCACGCAGTCGGATTGCCGCGGCTTGCAGGCCGCTGTTGAGTGAAATACCCGGCGTAAGCTGCGCAGTTTCGACAAAATCAAAGAGATTCAGGGCGCTAATCTCGTCGCCACTGACTACGGCGATTGATATCGGTACATCCTGTACGTTCTCACTTCTTTTTTCGGCAGTGACAATCACTTCCTCCAGCGCACGGTCATTGTCCGCATGCGCGTAAGGTGCCAATGAAAGCGTTGTTAGCGCAACGCAAAGCGCGAGTTTTTTGATTGAGTTAGGCACAGTCACTATCCCCAAGCTGAATATTATTTTTATCGACGATACGCTAATCGCTAGCAATGCAGCCTGGGCTGGCTTCAGGCCGCGTGATATATTATAGCTGAAACTATTAAACAAAACCTAACCGAGTTTTTGGAAAAATCTGCCCAGGGAACTCTGCTGCGCATAACACACTAATGTGGGAGGTCGCTTGGGAAATCGTGACGCTACTCCTGATCTTTTACCTGCATCTGGACAAATGCCAGCGTGTTACCAAACATCCACAGTCAGCAGTGGGGTGTGTTCACTATCAGTCAACGGCGTTCTCGCGTTACTCGTATTGAAAATCGCAAGGCTACCATTTTTCTTTTTTACCAACCTGGTCCATCCGGAGCCAAAATTTTCACCTGCGAATTTTGTAAATTGCGCCTTGAACTCGTCAAACGAACCGAACGAGGAATCAATGACGGTTGAGACATCACCTTTAGCGGGGCCTCCACCTTCAGGGCTGAGTGAGTTCCAGTAAAACGTGTGAGTCCATATCTGTGCAGCATTATTGAATCTCCCACTTTTGAATCTCCCATCTTCGGCTGTCCTGACTATCTCCTCGAGTGATTTGCCCTCGAATTCAGTATCGGAAATTGCCTTGTTTAATGTATCCACATAACCCTGATGCATATTGCGTCTTAATGCTGGAACCGATCACCTGTTGCGGTGGAATTCCGCAGACCGTCTCAGTCATGGGTCGCATAAACTCGATACCACCACCAGAGACGGAGTAGGTCTTGAAGCCGTTAGTCCGCAGGTACGCCAGCAACTCCACCATCGGCAGGTAGCTCAGCGCCGTATAGGGCTGGCCAAAGCGCTGATGGCGCGCGGTGGCGAACCAGTCTTTCACTATCGTTTCGAACTCGGTGGTGCTCATGCCAATATGGGTGCCCATGAGCAGTTGCAACAAGTCCTTCTGACCCGAAGCCTGCATGTCATTGTCGAGCACCACCTTAAACGGTTGCGTCGTTTTCCATTCCGTGTGCTGAGGAGCCGGCGTCTTGACCCGGTCCAGCACAAACGCGAGCTGGGTATACATCGGGTGCTCAACCCACAGCGTGCCATCGTTGTCGAAGGTGACGAAAAGAAAAGACACCGTTCATACGGTGATCGCCCCCTGTCCACCAACATCAACCACTCCTGGCCCAGGCCACTAAACCCCGAGCGCGAGTGAGCCCAACGCTTGCAATGACTACAAGAACTCTTGTAGGGTTCAGGTCTAATTAAATTCAATGGGGCAGAAGCCTTGAAAAGGGAATGCCTTTCACTACTGACACTACTCGTTTTCTGTACGCTGCTCGCAGCACCAGTCAGCCACGCGTTCCACCCCATTTCGACCAAGCTCGAGTTCATCACTACATATCCCAAGTATCCCAAGGTTGATTACGGTAGCGGTGCGCAGGCGCAAGCCGTGCACCGTGGGGAGTACCTGGCGCAACTCGGTGATTGCCTGGCCTGCCACACGACCACTGGTGGTGGTCAGGCTTTTGCCGGAGGATTGCCAATTCCGACCCCATTCGGCACGTTCTACACTCCCAATATCACGCCGGACGCCAAAACAGGCCTGGGCAAATGGAGTGAAGCGGATTTCATCCGTGTAATGAAAGAAGGTATTCGCGCCGATGGGTCGAATTCTTTTCCCGCCTTCCCCTACGTCTATTTCAATCGAATAAAGGAATCGGACCTCAAGGACCTATGGGCTTACTTGCAGGCGATCCCCGTGGTCAACCTCCAGAACAAGGGCAACACTCTGCCGTTCCCTGCGGATGTGCGCCTGGCGCAGTACGGCTGGAAAATCCTGTTCTTCTATCCCGATCGTGGTGACTTCGTGCCCGACACATCCAAATCTGAGGCTTGGAATCGTGGCGCCTATATCGTCGAGGGATTGGGCCACTGCAGCATGTGCCACACGCCGATGAACTTACTGGGCGCTTCGAAGGAGAAATATTACCTGACCGGTCAACTGATTGAGGGGTACTGGGCGCCAGACATTACCAAGCGCGGACTGGAAACGGCCAAACGCTATCAGGTTTCCGATGTGTTTGCCGATGGCCAGTTAATCAACAACGCTGGCGATGTCCGCGGCCCGATGGCGGACGTCAACCACAACAGCCTGCAACACATGACCAGCGCGGATGCACTGGCGGTTGCGGAGTACCTCAAATCTGTAGTGAGCAAGCAACCTTACGACGCGGCCGACATCAAGGCGAGCCAACCGCGGCTGAAACGGGGTGAGCAGGTCTTCTGGAATGCCTGCAATGTCTGCCATGTCGGTGGCCAAGCGGGCGCGCCCCGCATCAAGGACAGTGACAATTGGTGGCGCCGCCTGCAGGCAAGGCCTTTGTCGGCGCTCTATCGACATGCTGTTCAGGGCTACAACAATATGCCGGCGCGCGGCGCCTGTGTGACCTGCGACACTGACGATGTTGAGGCGGCGGTGGACTACATCATCAAAAAAGCGCTGACAGCCTCACAGTGGCGAATTTACACCGACAAGGTGAAGCTGCCACGCGCCCAGGCCACGAATACTGCCACCGGCAAGACGGTGTACAGGGAATCCTGCGCCATCTGCCACGACAAGGGTAAACTCGGCGCCCCTGTGTTGGGAGACAGACAGCAGTGGGCGGTGCTCCTGAACAAGAACTTCGATGTGTTGTTGCACAACACACTGCAGGGTATCAATGGCATGCCCGCGAAAGGCGGGTGTACCACGTGCACCGGCGAGGAAGTGATCTCAGCGGTTAAATATATGGCCGAGCAGGCCGAGCCTAACAAGGATTATTCACTATGGTAGGCCTGTTTCGCTTGTTGGTGGCATGCTTGCTGCTGAGCCCTGCTCTGGTGGTAGCTACTCAAATTAATATGCCACGCGGGGTGACCTCGATTAGCCAGAGTATTTACGGTTTGCACATGTACGTGATCTGGATCGTTGTCGCTATCATGGCCGTGGTCTATGGAATCGTCATTTACTCCCTGATCAGGCACCGCAAGTCGAAGGGGGCGGTCGCGGCCACCTTTTCACAGAACAACCTGCTGGAAATCGTGTGGACGGTGGTACCCCTGATTATCATCACAGCGATCGCTATTCCGTCCATCCGGGTATTGATAGAGATGGACGACTACGACGCTGCCGACCTGACCATCAAAATTACCGGGCATCAGTGGAAATGGCAGTACGAATATCTGGATTACGGCGTTGGTTTTTTCAGCATGCTTGCCACCCCCATGGCAGAGGTCGTCGGCGTTGAGGACAAGGATGAATGGTATCTGCTGGAGGTAGATGAACCACTTGTGCTACCGACTGACCGAAAGGTACGCTTTGTGGTGACTTCCAACGATGTAATTCACTCCTGGTGGGTGCCTGAATTGGGAATCAAGCGCGATGCTGTACCTGGCTATATGTACGAGTCCTGGGCCCGCATTCAGGAGCCAGGAATCTATCGCGGACAGTGCGCTGAATTGTGCGGAGTGAACCACGGCTTCATGCCCGTTGTGGTGAAAGCCGTAACACAGGACGATTTCGACAAGTGGATAGCAGAGCGCGTCAGCGCCAAGCCACCTGTGGCGTCCGACCACAACTGGACCCTGCCCGTAGCGATGAAACGCGGCGCAGCGCTGTATGACCAGCACTGCGGTGCTTGTCACAAATATGATGGCAGCGGCATGCCACCCACGTTCCCGTCGCTGCGAGACAGCTCGATCACCACGGGCTCCGATATTAACCGAAATATTGATGTGGTAATGAACGGCGTTCCGAATACCGCAATGCAAGCCTTCGCACCACAACTGGACGACGAAGAACTGGCCGCAATTATTACCTACGAGCGCAACGCCTGGGAGCACGACACCGGCGATCTGGTGCAACCCTCCCAAATACAGGCGCGCAGACAATGAGCACAGCAAAATCGGACGTTTTGAGGAATAGGATTCATGGCTAACGGAGTGACCGCGACAGCGGTCCAACAGAGCGTCCCCAAACGCGTGATCGCGTTTATAGTACGCTGGACCACGGCCACCAACCACAAGGACATCGGCACGCTGTACCTGTGTACTGCGCTGCTGAATCTGTTTGTTGGCGGCAGTCTGGCGCTGTGTATCCGTGCGGAATTGTTTGTGCCGGGCTTACAGTTCGTAGAGCCTAATTTCTTCAATAGCCTGACCACCATGCACGGCCTGATCATGCTGTTTGGCTTTATTATGCCGGTGGCGGTTGGCTTCGCCAACTGGCTGATACCCATGATGATAGGCGCGCCGGATATGGCCCTGCCGCGCATGAATAATATGAGCTTCTGGCTGCTTCCTGCGGCAACTATCATGCTGCTCAGCACCCTGTTCATGGACGGTGGTGCGCCCAATTTCGGCTGGACCATGTACGCCCCCCTATCCACCACCTACGGTCCGCCGAGTACCGACTACATGATTTTCGCCGTTCACATGCTCGGCATATCCTCGATCATGGGCTCAATCAATATCATCACCACCATAGCAACGATGCGCGCGCCCGGTATGACATGGATGAAGCTGCCAATCTTTGTCTGGACCTGGCTGGTTACTGCTTTTTTACTGATCGGCATCATGCCAGTGCTGGCGGGTGCTGTAACCATGATGTTGTTTGACCGCAACTTCGGCACGTCCTTTTTCGATGCCGCTGGCGGTGGCGACCCGTTATTATTTCAGCACATCTTCTGGTTTTTCGGCCATCCCGAGGTGTATGTGCTGGCACTGCCGGCCTTTGGGATTATTACGCAGATTATCCCCACATTCAGCCGTAAACCCTTGTTTGGCTACCGCACTATGGTGGCGGCTACAGTACTGATCGGCCTTCTGTCCTACATCGTCTGGGCTCACCATATGTTCACCAGCGGCATACCCTACGGTGCACAGTTGTACTTTATGTTGGCCACCATGTTGATTGCCGTGCCGACAGGCATGAAGGTTTTCAACTGGATCACCACCATGTTCCGCGGTTCGCTCAGTTTCGAGACACCCATGTTGTTCGCCATTGCCTTCGTCTTCATGTTCACATTTGCCGGATGCACCGGTGTAATGCTCGCAGTGGTGCCAGCCGACTTCCAATACCACGATTCCTACTTCGTGGTCGCGCACTTTCACTATGTGCTGGTGAATGGCCTGACATTTGCCTTTATTGCCGGCACCTACTACTGGTACCCCAAGTTCTGGGGGCGTATGTACAACGAACGACTGGGGAAATGGCACTTCTGGCTGTCGACGATATCGGTCAACGTACTGTTCTTTCCTCAGCACTTCCTCGGTCTGGCGGGTATGCCTCGCCGCATACCTGACTACGCCTTACAGTTTGCTGATTTTAATTTCGTATCGTCCGTCGGGGCTTTCGTATTCGGCTTCAGCCAGCTCATTTTCGTCTACAATCTGATCATCTCTCGGCATCGGGGCGATCCCGCTAGCGACCGGGTTTGGGAAGGTGCCGAAGGACTGGAGTGGACGCTCAGCTCACCGCCACCACATCACAGTTTCCAGACGCCACCGAGGATCAATTAAGCGATGGTACTTGCACCAGACAGACCCGCGCGCCGGCCACTGCTGATTAAACTGGTGGTAGCGTCAGTGCTGATGTTCGGGTTCTCTTTCGCGTTAGTGCCGCTGTACGATCTGATGTGCGACGCTCTGGGCATCGGCAAGATCCGGGTGGCGAAAGCGTCAATCGCAAGCACCACGATCGCGCCTCACACCCTGTCGATCGAGTTTGTCACCACCAATACTGAGCAGTTGAACTGGAGCTTCTACCCGTTGGTCAAATCGCTGGAAATCACCACCAGCGAGACTTACATGGTCAACTTTTTTGCCAAAAACAACACCGCAAACACGATGACGGTGCAGGCGATACCCAGTATCACCCCGATTTTGGGCACGGAATACTTGATCAAGACCCAATGCTTCTGTTTCGAACAACAAACACTGGCGCCTGGAGAATCCATCAAGATGCCTGTTGTTTTCCTGATTGATTCTACGCTGCCAAAGAAATACTCCACTCTCACCCTGTCCTATTCCCTGTTCGAACTAAAGCAGGAGACAGCCTCGTCGCAACAGCGCAACAAGGCGGCTGAGAGCAACCTGGGAGGCCGCACGTGAGCGAACCCACGCCTACTGATAAATACTATATCCCGGCTTCATCGCACTGGCCGATTCTCTGTTGCGTCGCACTGTTTACCTTTTTTGCGGGCATTGGCCGCTGGTTACATGAGCTACCCAGCGGACCCTGGGTCTGGATGTGTGGTGTGGCTCTGCTCGTTGTTGTGCTGTTCGGATGGTTTGGCAACGTCATCAGCGAGAACCTGTCTGGCGTTTACAACGAACAGGTGGGACGTTCCTTTCGCTCCGGAATGAAGCTGCTGATCCTCTCTGAGGTGGTGTTTTTCGCCAGCTTTTTCGGTGGCTATTTTTTCATCCGATGGTGGGGAATACCCATGCTGGGTGGCGAGGTTCACCCTATCACCAGCGTCATGCTCTGGCCAGATTTCAACGCGGAGTGGCCCCTGCTGACCAACCCTGACAACGGCCAGTTTCTGGGAGCCACTAATCTTGGCAGCCCCTGGGGCGTGCCGCTGGCCAACACACTACTACTGCTCACCAGCAGCGTGACCCTGACGTTTGCGCACCGCGCGATGGCGCAGGGCCACAGTGGTATTCTCAAGGTAAGTTTGTTGGTCACTATACTGTTGGGCCTTGCCTTTCTCGGCCTGCAGGCCCACGAGTATATCGACGACTACGAACGCAACAATCTCACCCTCAACGCCGGTATCTACGGCAGCGTATTCTACCTGTTGACCGGATTTCACGGTTTCCATGTGCTGGTGGGCGTCATCATGATCAGCACCATGCTGGGTCGCGCGCTCAAGGGCCATTTCAGCCACTCCGGAGATCACTTTGCACTGGAGGGCGTGGCCTGGTACTGGCATTTCGTCGATGTTGTGTGGCTGCTGCTGTTCGTGTTCGTTTACTGGCTCTAGTAGAAGAAGAGAATAATGAACAAAATTAGCGGTGCTAATTACCTGGTTGATGCGCTGGTGCAGACCGGTGCCAAACGTATCTGGGGTGTCACCGGTGACAGCTTGAATGGCATCAATTACAGCCTGCTCCAATCAAGAAAGATTCGTTGGATGCATGTGCGCCACGAGGAGGTTGGCGCTTGCATTGCAGGTAGCGAAGCGGCGGTAACGGGTAAAATCGCCGTGTGTGATGAGTCTGCATTTGATCAACGGGCTGCACGACTGCCAGCGCAAACAGGTGCCGATGCTCGCTATCGCGTCGCACATACCCTCTTCCGAGATTGGGCTGCACTATTTCCAAGAGGCCCATCCGCAAAAGCTATTTCGTAAATGCAGTCACTACGTTGAACTCGTCACCAACCCGGCATAATGACCGCGCATGCTTGAAACCGCCATACGTACCACAATCAGTCGATGCGGCGCACATGACGAGGTGGTGACGCTGGCCGACACGCTCGCGGTGAACAGCAGGGAATGGGGGCTATCGGCGGCCCAGTGTTCGACTCCAATGGGGAATACATCGACCACTGGGAGCGTCGACCAGAAGGCTGGCGAATCATAAGGCGCGATGCTGTATGGTCCGCCCTCACTGGCGACGCCAGTGTGATTACAAACGGATAAACCGGTGCACTTCACACTGGCGACGGCGCGAAAAACACCTTCCAGCTGCTCACTCTGCTGCGCAAAATACAAAGGCAGAAATTCAAGGCAGGTGGCGCCCGCATCAATATAGGCCTGGACACCCGACAGCGTGGCCTCCAGATCCGGTAGACCGCCGGTGGTAGAGACAAAACTGGATATCGCGCGCACGGCCAGCTCTTCCGGTTTACGCCCGACGTCCACAAACACTTTGTGCAGGATCTCGATTCCGCACGCGATTTCATCGGGATCTTGCACGATAGGAATCCAACCGTCACCCAACTCGGCAATACGCCGTGCATTTTTGGCCAGTGGCTTGAGCCCGAACCAAGTGGGAGTCGGTCTACGCCAATACTTTTT
>TARA_B110000503_G_scaffold17491_1_pt1 | contig 21978 bp, 18 predicted proteins | sample TARA_B110000503 | Tara Oceans TARA_B110000503 (sample SAMEA4397472) | marine metagenome | biome: Polar Biome; feature: [SRF] surface water layer (ENVO:00010504); material: water (ENVO:00002006), including particulate matter (ENVO:01000060) such as... | depth 5 m | reverse complement strand
GATCGACATGGGCTATAATAGCGATATTTCTAATTTGATGCATTCGTTATTTCTTAAATTTCGTGCAAAAGTAATGGTTTCTGTGTCAATTAAACGGATTCTAAGCAATTATTTTCACTTCTCTGGCACAGATTTAACAGACCGCAAACACAGACGCTTGGTCACCTTGAAAAATTACTATGTTTTGCTGCTGTTTCGCGCAGAGCAATTGACCAGTATTTAAAAAGGTAGGGTATAAAAAAACCTGAACACGGGAACGTGTTCAGGTTGTATTCATTTGAAGCCTTTTACAAGCGCTACTGCTTGTGCAAAGCACTTCAGATATGCTTACATTAGTTAATAATTAGTTTTTTATACGTAACAATACCATTGCGCTGTATTTTTAAAAGATAAAAACCTTGTGCATAGGTTTCTAAATTAATGTCAAATTTTTCAGTACTTGATTTGACGTTCCATGCCTTTAGAGTTTGACCATTTAGCGTTACCATTTCTACGGTAAAAGGCTGCTTCAGTTGATCAGACCAAACAATACGTACGTTGTCATGCGCAGGATTTGGAATCAGCGAAACCTGAAGGTCTAATACCTCTTCTATAGCTTCCACCGCTAAGGTGCTGGAATCCACAATTAACGAAGTAGCAATAGCACTGGCAGTAATTACATTTCCTTCTGAGGTCGTCTGCACCGGTAAGGTACTTGTTGCTACCACTTCACTAAATGCATAAGTAGGTGCAGTACCCACCATAAAATCATCAATCCACCATCCCGTACTTCCAGTTCCAACATCTGCAGCGAAACGAAAACGAACCGCTGAAACTCCTGCTGGTAAATTTGCAATCGATTGGACATAACCACTTGAGTTTCCTCCGAAGACGTCGCCTGTAATTTGTGTGTTATTTCCAGTGGCAACCGTATCGTTGTAGCCATTTTTTGTAAAATCAGCTCCAGCTATCTTCGTCCATGTACTGCCATTACTGGTGTATTCTACAACACCACCATCAAAACCTTGCTCCGTAGCATATCTGTGGAAAAACACCAATTCTTCTGCGGCATCTGTTACTGCACTTAAGGTAAATATCAACATTTGCTCACTCAAATTATCTGGGTCTTTTACAAACCAAGATTGAACGCCTCGATAGGTAGCAGCGGTGTTTAACGCCCATGCATCTCCTGGGTTTCCAGCAAATACTGCTGCTCCTGAACGCGTGGTACCATCGCCATTTTCAGATTCCATGTCAAACAAAGTGTTTATGGTGGTAAATGGGGCTTCACTGGTCTTCATTGTAACTGTTTTAACAATGGTAGTACCACGAAGCACATCTCCAACATTCCAAATTAATTGATTTGAAGCGTTTGGAGAAATATCATCGGTTGCAGCTTCAAAAGCGATATTCAATCCCGTTGGTATTTGGCCAACAATTACAAGGTCTGTTGCCGTGGCTTCTGTAACCAGCACCGAAATGTCATATTGAATACTTCCTCCAGCAGGAATCAAATAGGGTGCAGCATATGAGACCGTTAAAATCGGAGGTGTAGCACCTCCACAGGCAGGAGGAATTCCAAAACTATCTCTTTCATCTCCAATCGCATTCGTTCCATAGTTGCCATCTTCTTGATAACCTAAACCTCTTTTTGCAAAACCTTCCCAAATCATTTTAAAATGCTTACTTCCACCACATTGTGTCTCCGAAGGAAACAGCAAAGCATCGGCTGCTAAGATGGCATCTCTTTGATCTGCAAAAGTTCCTAAAGCGGGTTGTATTTTTAAACCTTCTAGTACCAAACGGTTAAAAACATTATTTCCTCCGGAATGCGCTGCATCCGAAAGATCGATATTTAAACCGTTCTCAAAAATATTATCGTTGAATCCATACACATCTACAAATTCTTGAAAAACATCATACAACATGCTACACCATATAAAACCAACGCCGTGTGGCACGGTAATTTCTGGATTTTGCAGGCCTAAGCCATTTGTTGAACCTGCGTAGGTATATCCATTTACAGCAGTGTCTGTACTGTAGGGTTTTGGTCTAATACCCTTGTCTGTTGGGTTTTTGTAAGTCACATAGTTCCCAATACCTCTTGTTGGTAGCACTCCGTTCGGATGTGCTGCCGTTGCAGGAGTTAAATCGTTTTGTCTCAACGTGGTATACAGTCCCCAGAAATCAGACCACCCTTCGCCTCCTTGTTCATCTCCACTTAAAGTTCCCAAGCCACCAGATGTTCTGATACTTAGTCTTGTAGAAATACCGTGTCCATATTCATGTGCAATTACACCATTATCAAAGTCACCATCTCGCTTCGGAGCGGTTCCTCCTTCTAAAAATAATTGACCCGAAATAAATTCGCTGTTTGCTTTTGCAGCAATAATTGCGGCTTTTAATTCCTTCCCATCTTCATAACCAATCATTACGGATGGAATGTTGATGACATAGGATTGAGAGTCCGATCCTCCCATTCCTGCGGGACCTGAACCAGGGACATTGTTAATTACAATCGCTGCAATCGCCCCACTAAGTTCTGCACTCACTACTTTTTCTACAAAAGAACAACTCCCGCGGTCTATTACTGCAATGTTGCCATCTACCTCTAATTGATTGTCATAAGGCAATCCGGTTCCTGAAGCTTCAGAAGCGCCACATCCTTCAGAACTTCCTGGGGTACTTCCATTTGAATTCCCTTCGACAATGATATAATTACCAACTCTTGCATTGGATAAATCTGTATCTGCTTCCGGAGATCCAGGAAACGATCCTTGTATGGCAGTATATTGCACTCCTCCAGAAACATTGTAATTGCTGTCGTAGGTGTTTTGGTCGATATACACGATGTCTGCTGGAATAGCAGCGGTCCATAAATACATTTGCATTTGCCCATTTACGCCATCTGCAAGCGTTAACATGTTGGCGTTATTAGTACCTCCACCGTCTTGTGCTTGGGCTAAAAGACCATCATTTGCAATACCGCCTCGATCACCAACCGCTGGATCTTCAACAAAATTGTTGACTTCTTGAAAATTTCTATTTGCTTCATTGAAACCAAATCCATAAAAAATATCATGCATCATGTTATTCATATAGAATAGATTTACAATTGCTGCACTTCTATTGGGAAATGGATTGGTAGGAGTTTCTGGAGAATTAAATTCAGGTTCTTTCGATAAGTCCCAAGTGTAATCCCAAGTAGAAGCGCCATTAACACCTATGGTTGATGCTGGTGCAACACCCGATGGAACACCTCCTAAAGGTCCAGGAGAAGCATCGTAAAAAGAATACACATTATTTCCTTTGGTATCTTGAATTTCAGTACCCGAAGTTTTATTCCAACCATACGGAGATGCAACTGCATCACCAGCACTTAATACAGAAACCATAGTTTGTGTATTGGTTGCTGAAATGTCTATTGGAGATTCCGCAGGCAATGCCAAGACTGTATACTGATGATCTACCGCAGGCGCAAGCATCGACTTTTCTAAAAAGCCAAAGGTGCTTTTATTTTTAATCGCCGCTATTTTTGTATCCATTGCTACAGCCGTTGCTAAGTGTTTTTCTTGCGTATGGTGCTTGTGTACTTTAGATTCTGCCTCAGAGAAATCGTATTCGAGTCCTCCAAAAGTACAATGCAACACCAAATCTTGGGTACTAATTACTTCACCACTAGTGGCATCAACAAGCACGAGCCAATAATTTTGACGGTCTTTTGTGTAGAGCTGTGTCTCCCAAACTAAACGCGCCTCCTTTGACTTTGGTGTCTTTGAAAAATACAGTAAGCGTGCTTTAAAATCGGCAGCTGCCATGTTGCCTTTTTCAAAGGTTGTTTCTTGCTGTGGGTCGCGAGAAGCTTCCTTTTCAACCAAGGGTGTGTTGGCGTTAAAACCACCTACATTAACCATCGCATTACGCAAGGCACCCGCTGCGTTCATAGAAGGACTGCTGGTGTTCACATTCACTTTTTTAAAGGTACTTACGATTGCCTTTTTACCATTAGCGGCATAATTAAGATTCAATACGGCTCCTTTAATAGGAATGCCGTGTACCTGTTGCTGGACATAAATTCTTCGAATTTTAGTGTCTGGCTCTACAAAGTCTCTGTTTATTCGGTAAGAAGTCGCTTTCAGTTCCTTCTGATTGGCCGAAGTTGATAAATGTTCTTGAATGAGTGTTTCTGCTGAAACATTTTTATTGGTTTGAGAAAAACCAATAAATGGAATACAAAGTATCAATACAATACTTAGGTAACTTTTTTTCATAACTATAATTATTTGGGGGATACAAATAGCATCTGATTAGATCCAAATGTAAAACATTTAAATACAATAAAGTGTAGTTTAATTTGATTTTTTATGTTTTTGAATGGGTAGTATCTGCAATGCCAGTAAATAGTGGTAATTACTTGCAACTTACTATATATCAACCCTTTTAACTTTAAAAAAGCAACTATTTAATGTGTCAAAATCCTATTCAAACCTCGCATACTGCATCCCTGCGTCTTTCAAAAAGTATGTTCTTAGAAGAGCTCCTTGTACCCACTAAATTTCTGACGCGTACTTCAGTACTATTTTGAAATACTCGTCAAAAAAAAGTTGTTTTCACGTCCTGCCATAGATGTAAATATAGAAACCATGCATGTTTGTATGAAATGAACACACCAAGGCAATTCTATTTAAAATTTCTGAAAATTAATGGAACTGAAGGTATTTCAGTCATCGTGCGTACCAAAAAAACATCCTGAACGTAACAGTGCAGCGGCGCTAGTGTGCTTTTTTACAACCGAACTTTACAGCAATGTTTACAGTGTACCAAAGAAATTTGGAAATCCTACATTGCAAGTAAACGCATTGCTTTCAATTAGCTCAAATCGTCTTTAAAGGCAGAAGGTAAAATGTCGGGAAGCAACTTGATTAACAATGGCAATAGCAAAGCACCACCAGGAAGCATAAAGACTGCCAAGGCAGGAATGGCTTTACAGATATCTAAAAGTTGTATCCGCACCTTTGACTTTTCTTCCTCGTTTAAGGCGGTATGAGTAGACTTTTGCAGTAAAAAAAGCGCCTCTTTACTCTGGGACAACTCTTGGTAGAGCCGCAGTTTATTTTTTTGCAACAGCAATTTTATTTCATCGATGGTTTGCATTACTTTTTTCTTCGGCTGCGTTCTGCACTGATCAAATCCAATTCTCTACTAGTCTGTCCTGCAACAGAGGTGTTCTCCTCTGCCCTTCGGATCAAATACGGCATCACGTCTTTTACGGGTCCAAAAGGGAGGTATTTTGCTACATTATAGCCCGCATTGGAAAGATTAAAACTAATATTATCACTCATGCCATACAGTTGTCCGAACCATAAGCTTTTGTCTTTCTTCTCAATCCCGTATTTTTTTGCCCAATCCATCACCAAATAGGTACTGTGCTCATTATGAGTACCTGCAAACAAGGCCATGTTCGGACGATCCATCATATACAAGGCCGCTGCATCAAAATTTTCATCCGTTGCACGCTTGTCGATACAAATAGGAGATTCATATCCTTTTTGTGCTGCCCGCTCGCGTTCTTTTTCCATGTAGGCCCCACGCACTACTTTCATACCGATAAAAAAACCTTTTTCCAAGGCTCTTTCATTCAGCGCTTTCAAGTAGTCTAAACGATCATGACGATACATCTGTAGGGTATTAAAAACAAGGGGTCGTTCTTGATTATAGCGCATCATTAAGTCTTCAACTATCACATCTGCGGCATCTTGCATCCAACTTTCCTCGCCATCTATCAACAATGGAAATCCATTTTCATGGGCCGCCTTTCCAATGATATCAAAACGATCTTTTACACGCAGCCACTCCACTTCTTCTGCTGCCGTTAAGGCTTGTTTTTCTGTAATTTTCTGAAACAATGCAAAACGCCCCAACCCCGTTGGTTTAAATACCGCAAAAGGAATGGCTTTGTTTACTTTTCCAAAATCAATAACATTCAACACATTTGCTAAGGTTTCGTTAAACTCGCTTTCCGCTTCTTTGCCTTCTACAGAGTAGTCTAAAACAGAGGAAACACCTTTGGAATGTAGTTTATCAATGGTAGGAATGCAATCTTCTTCCGTAACACCACCACAAAAATGATTAAAGACCGTGGCCCGAATAATCCCCGTAACCGGTAAATTGGCTTTCAAGGCAAAAGTAGTAATGGCAGATCCAATTCTTACCAATGCCTGGTTTTGGATCATTTTATATAAAAAATTAGCTCTTAATAACTCAGCATTTGATTTGAGAGAAAAAGCGACTTCGGTATTGTCAAAAAGCTTCATTCAAGGGAAAAATTTATTACTACAAATATACCTTAGAATTATAAATAATTCAATAAATTATTTTTAATTTGCAACTTTAACAAACACTCCATGAAATCCATACAAGCTGTTAGCTATCCTATTCATTTTCAGGACAAAGCATATCAAGAGTTGTCAATTTTAATATCTAAAAACAACTATTCTACGCTCTTTATTTTGGTAGATGAGCATACTTTTGCAGATTGTTATCCGAAATTTATTCCAAATCTACAAACGGACAAGCAAATTGAGGTTATTGAAATCGAATCTGGAGAAATAAATAAAAATTTAGAAACCTGTATTGGTGTCTGGAATGCCATCACAGAATTGGGGGGAGATCGCAAAAGTTTACTGATTACTTTGGGTGGTGGTGTCATTACCGATCTTGGAGGATTTGTAGCTTCTTGTTTTAAACGTGGAATCGACTTTGTAAACATTCCAACCACCTTGCTAGCGATGGTAGATGCCTCGGTAGGTGGAAAAACCGGTGTTGACTTGGGCGTATTAAAAAATCAAATCGGCGTGTTTGCAAATCCAGAAATGGTGTTGGTAGACCCTGAATATCTTACCACCGTTTCAGAGCGAGAAATGAAGTCTGGTATGGCAGAAATCATCAAGTATGGGATTACCTATGATGTTAAACTACTACATGCAATAAGGGATTATAAAGACTTAAACCTAAAGGATTTAATTTTTCAATCTATAGCCATTAAAAACGAAGTAGTACTCCAAGATCCCACAGAAAAAAACATCCGTAAAGTTTTAAATTTTGGACATACATTGGGGCATGCCATCGAATCTTTTTACTTAGAGTCTGCCGACAAAGAAAACCTCACACATGGAGAAGCAATAGCCATTGGAATGGTCTGTGAAAGTTATATGTCTTCAGTATTGCTTGGCTTACCAACCGCCAATGTCACGGAAATAAAAAATATTATTTTAGAGATTTATCCGAAAACAAGCTTACAAAAAGAAGACTTTACAGGCATTATGGCACTGCTAAAGCACGATAAGAAAAATACGAACGGGCAGGTAAACTTTGTGTTACTCAATAACTATGAAGATTATAAATTAGACTGTGTAGTTTCCGAAGCAGTCATATTAGAAAGCATGGCGTTTTATAACCAATAAGAGTTTATTCGCCGCAGCATGCACGCCACAGCAAGCATTGCTTACCTCTTTCCAAGCTACCAAAAGCTACAGTAGATACTACCATAAAAAATATAGAAGCAAAAAAGCCTTTTCAGTATACTGAAAAGGCTTTTTTTTATGCTTTAGACGAAGCTTATATTTTCGTGACTTTTACTGCATTCATACCACGCATTCCTCTTTCTAATTCGAAAGAAACTTTGTCGTTCTCTACAATATCATCTACCAACCCACTTACGTGTGTAAAATATTTCTCGTTGTTCTCCATGTCAATGATAAAACCAAATCCTTTAGAGCTGTCAAAAAAGGAAACCTTTCCTTTTCTTACTGGATCTTCTTCCGGAAGGTCTTCCTTTTTACTAACAGAAATCTGAATGTCTTCCAATTCATATTCTACCTTCAATTCTGGATCTGGCGGTGTATCTGTTAGATTCCCATTATGATCTACATATGCAAACTGAATTCCCGATGGTCCGTGCTCATCTCTGTCCGCTTTTCTTGCGTCCATTTTCTTCTGCTTGTCCTGACGTTTTTTCAAACGTTTCTTTTCTTTTTCACTTTTACTAAAGGTCTGCTGCGATTTTGCCATTAAAATACTACTGGTTTTAAGTTATTGCTTCTTAAAAGATAAAATACGTGATCAATAACTTCAAAAACAAACGAATGTTAACTTGTAGCAAATGTGAGCTGTATCCTGCCTTCTTGCGCAAAGATAATACATAATAAACAATTATTCACAGTGAAAAGCATGTATGTGTTAAAAAAAAGATAAATAAATAGTAAAATATTCTTTTATAATAGTATTACTATTACATTTGCACTAAAATATATTAAGTAGATGAAAAACTTATTATCAGTGGTAAAGATTTCGGTTCCAGATCAGGTGTATTTAAAGGATCCTGAAACTTCAGATTTGGGGAAAAGAATTATAGAAAATAGTATTTTATTGATTGATGAGCTCGGCTTTGACAGCTTCACTTTTAAAAAGTTAGGCATCAGAATAGCTTCCAATGAAAGTTCTATCTATCGCTATTTTGAAAGCAAACATAAATTATTACTATACCTCTCTTCTTGGTACTGGGCCTGGTTAGAATACCAATTGGTCATTGAGACCTTTAGCCTTTCCAACCCCAAAGAAAAATTAAAAAAAGCAGTGGCCATTGTTACCAATACGGTTGCATTCGATCGTGATTTTTCCCATATTAATGAGGTCGTGTTGTATAAGATTATTGTCAACGAAAGCTCTAAATCTTTTTTAACAAAAGAGGTAGACTCGGAGAATAAAGAAGGATATTTTGAAATTTACAAGCGCTTAATTACCCGATTGTCCGACATGATGCTCGCTATAAATCCAAACTATGAATTTGCTTTAAGTTTGGCGAGTACGGTTTTAGAAGGTGGATTGCACCAGCATTTCTTAAAGTCCCACTTCCCCTCAATTACCAGCTGTAAAAATGACAAAACCCCGACAGATTTCTTTCTTCAACTTGTTGAAAATGCGCTAAAATAAATATGGAGAACAATAAATTATCACCTTGGGAAAGGTTTGTCGGTCTTTTAAGATTAGAGAAAAAAGATATTTTTCAAATTTTTTATTATGCCATTTTTGGCGGAGTGGTTGCCCTCTCTCTCCCGCTAGGTATCCAAGCAATTATCAATTTAATTCAAGGAGCACAAATGTCTACTTCTTGGATTGTTTTAGTCATCGTTGTAACCGTTGGTGTTCTTTTCTCTGGAGCGTTGCAGCTTATGCAGTTGCGAATCATAGAAACCATACAACAGCGTATTTTTGTCCGGGCTTCTTTTGAATTGAGCTATCGCTTTCCAAAAATAAAAATGAACGAATTGCAGGAGTATTATCCCCCGGAACTTGCGAATCGCTTTTTTGACACCCTGACCATTCAAAAAGGATTGTCAAAAATTCTAATCGATGTGCCTACGGCGTTGTTGCAGATTGTATTTGCACTGATTTTACTCTCTTTTTACCACCCCTTTTTTATAATTTTCGGAATTCTTCTACTACTCTTAATGTACATTGTTTTTAAATTTACCGCACAAAAAGGACTGGAAACAAGCTTGTTGGAGTCAAAAATAAAATACAAAGTAGCGCATTGGATTCAAGAAGTTGCAAGAACAGTTGTGAGTTTCAAACTGTCTGGAAACACCAGCTTGGCCTTGGATAAAAATGATGACCTGGTGGATACATATCTTGCAGCAAGAGAAAATCATTTTAAAATATTACTACTACAGTTTAGCCAGATGATTGGTTTTAAAGTAATTGTTACCGCCAGTTTATTACTAATTGGAGGCGCTTTGGTCTTGAACCAAGAGATGAACATTGGTCAGTTTGTAGCCGCTGAAATCATCATATTATTAGTCATTCAATCCGTTGAGAAACTAATTGTGGGCTTGGAATCTTTTTATGACGTGCTTACTTCTATTGAAAAAATAGGACAAGTTGTAGACAAAGAATTAGAGTCTCAAGAAGGGGCAAAACCCGCATTTAAAGACGGATTAACCTTGGAACTGGACAGCGTTTGGTACCACACCCAACACCGAAAAAAACCAATTATTTCTGAGGTGTCTCTTATCGTACATCCCAAAAGCAGGATTTTAATTTATGGCGAAAGTGGTGCCGGTAAATCAAGTTTACTGCGTTTATTGGCTGGCGTCATCGAACCTACGGAAGGTAATATTTATGTAAACAACGTATCCTTGAGTAGTTTACACTTAAATCACTACCGCTCTCAATTAGGTCTGTCCCTCTCTGATGAAACTCCTTTTGAAGGGAGTATCAGAGATAATTTGGTTTTTGGAAATAAGCATATAGCAGATACTGTTATCTACGAAGCATTGGAAACTGTAGGGCTCCGCCAATTTTTAAAAGAACAAACAGAAGGCTTAGAAACTATTTTGCATCCAGAAGGAAAACAAATGTCCTACACCACTGCAAAGAAAATAATTTTAGCGCGTGCCATTATCAAACAACCTAAAATAATGATATTAGAAGATCCTTTAGATCAGTTTAATTTAGAGGAAACGATGAAAATAATTCGCTACTTGACAGACGTAAAAAGACCTTGGGCTCTCATCGTAGTCAGTAGTAGGAAAAGTTGGAGCGCGCAATGCAACCAGATCATCACCTTAGAAAAAGGAGCCATCAAATCGAAAAACGAATAGCCATGTTAAATATTTCGAACAATCAACTGCATAAAAAAGTAGATTTGACAACATTCAAATCAGGAAAAAACCTTTTTAACAAACAGTATTATACATTTTTAAATAAATTTTTATGCGTTTTCGCCGTAATGTTACTCATCACACTTTTCCTACCATGGACACAGAACATTTCTGGCAAAGGAATCGTAACCACCCTGTCATTAGACCAAAGGCCCCAGCATATTCAATCTCAAATTCCAGGAAGGATTGAACAATGGTTTGTCCAAGAAGGAGATTTTGTAAAAAAAGGAGATACGATCCTGCGCATCTCTGAAATAAAAAGCGACTATTTTGATGCGCGCTTGATTGAAAGAACAAATGAACAAATAACTGCGAAAAGTGCTACTATCAAAGCATACAGTAAAAAAGTAGCGGCCTTGCAAAGACAAGCAACTGCTTTAAAAGAAGCGGGGGTTCTAAAAACAGCACAAACTAAAAATAAACTTCTACAAGCAAAGCTAAAGGTGCAAAGTGATAGTATCGATTTTGAAGCTGCTAAAACAAATATTAAAATTGCAGAGCGTCAATATCTGAGGGCAGAAACCTTGCAAAAAGAGGGAATTTTCGCGCTGAAAGATGTGGAAGAAAAACGCATTAAACTGCAAGAAACACAAGCAAAATTAATCACCAAAGAAAATAGTGTGCTCACTGCAAAAAACGAAGTACTGAATGCACAGTTAGAACTGTCTCGGATTGCCGCAAACTTTTCAGACAAAATTTCTAAGGCACAAAGTGACATGTATACCGCAAAATCCGATGGCTATGAAGCCAAAGTACAGGTTTCTAAATTGGAAAATAGCAATAGTAACTATAAAATTAGAAACGGACTCTTGTACATTACGGCTCCTCTAAATGGCTATATTAACAAAGCCTTGAAAGGCGGCATTGGAGGTGCTTTTAAGGCGGGAGAATCTTTAGTGGGCATGATGCCTGAAAAATATGACTTGGCTGTAGAAACCTATGTGAGACCGATTGACTTGCCCTTATTGCATCTCAATGAAAAAGTACGCGTGCAATTTGACGGTTGGCCTGCCATTGTTTTTTCTGGATGGCCCAATGTCTCCTATGGAACCTACGGAGCCCGCGTCATTGCCATCGAGCGCTTTATTAGCGACAACGGAAAATACCGTGTATTGCTTGCTCCTGACAACACAGACCACGTCTGGCCTGACGCAATTCGCGTGGGGTCCGGAGCCAAAACAATCGCTTTATTAGAAGATGTTCCTATTTGGTTTGAATTGTGGCGACAAATCAATAGTTTTCCTCCCAACTATTATCAGCCCGTAAAAAGTGAAAAAAGAAAATCGAATACTAAAATATAGGTATGAAAAAATATATAATCCCCTTCTTTTTATTAATTTTCTTTTCCCAGCATGCACAAGATAAAATGAAAGATGTCCTGACTTTGTCTGAATACTTGGGCTATCTCAAAAGGTACCATCCAATTGTGAAACAAGCAAACTTAATCATCAATAACAGTGAAGCAAAATTACTAAAAGCAAGAGGTGCTTTTGACCCAAAAATTGAACTTGATTTTAATAAAAAACATTTTAAAGAAAACGCATATTATACCCATTTAAATGGTTCTTTTAAAATACCTACTTGGTATGGAATTGCGTTAAAAGCAAATTTTGAGCAAAACGATGGCCTTTTTTTAAATCCAGAAAACCAAGGCCCTGTAGACGGATTATACACTGCAGGAATTTCGATTTCACTGGCTAGAGGCATGCTAACCAATAAAAGAATGACCACTTTAAAACAGGCGAAATTCTTTGTAAACCAGGCAAAAGAAGAACAGCAAATACTTGTAAATAAAATTTTATACAATGCCTCTTTGTCTTATTTTAATTGGTTAAAAACCTACAATGAAAAACGTGTTTTTGGTTCCTTTTTAAACAATGCCAAGGAGCGTTTTAAAGGTACTAAGAGAGCGTATGAAGAAGGCGCTAAACCAGCAATAGACACCTTAGAAGCAGGAATCACTTTAAATTCTAGAAGGTTGGGTTTAGAAAAAGCTAGCATCCAACTGGTACAGTCTTCTTTAGAACTATCTAATTATTTATGGTTGAATGAAAACACACCAATCGAACTAAAGGAAAATATTATTCCAGACCTAAATACCTTTGATGCCATTGATAGCTGCTTTAATATTGGGCTCTTTCATAATGAGAACTTCGAAGTTGAACAGCATCCCAAAATAAAGGAATTAGGCTTTAAAATTAAAAGTTTAGCTGCAAATAAGCGCTTAAAAATGAATAATTTATTACCAAAAATGGACTTTCAGTATAATTTTATTTCACCCAAAGCAAAGCAACTCAATTCGTTTAACACCAATAATTATAAGGCAGGTATCCATTTTAGCTTGCCTTTATTCATACGAAAAGAAAGAGGAGATTTCGCGTTAGCAAAAATACAGTTACAAGATAAAAAACTTGAAAATAATGCAAGCAAAGTAGTCATCCAAAATAAAATAACTGCCATTCACAAAGAATTAGCATCCTATATCTCACAAAACGATTTCACTTTTAAAATAGTAAGAGATTATGGAGTATTGCTAAGCGCAGAGGAGCGCAAGTTCTTTTTAGGAGAAAGCTCTTTACTTTTGGTCAACTATAGAGAGCAGCAATACATTGACTCTAAACTGAAAGCAATTGGTCTCGAGAACGATTTTTTTAAAGCAAAGGCGCGCTTGTTTAAAGCAGCTGTCATCGCGATCAATTAATCTGTAGCGCTGTTACTCAAAGAAAGCCGCCAAAAACTCAGCAACACATGCAGGCTTCTTTTGTCCTTTAATCTCAATACTACAAGCGAAGGTTACTTTGACCCCATTGTTTGGTAAGTCCTCCATAGAAACTACTTTAGAAAGCATTCGCAACTGACTGTTCACCGGAACGGCATTTGGGAAACGCACTTTATTCAAACCGTAATTCAAACCCATTTTTAAGCTTTTAATAGTAAACACTTCTTCCAGTAACTTAGAAATCATCGCTACAGACATAAATCCGTGTGCAATGGTACTTTTAAAAGGAGACTCTTTGACAGCTCTTTCTGCATCTACATGAATCCACTGTTTGTCTAAAGTAGCATTGGCAAAGTCATCAATCATTTGTTGAGTAATGGGATACCAATTACCTACTGGTAATACTTTTCCTACCATTGTTCTGAAATCTGAAATTGTATTAAAAACTTCCATCTTTATTTTTTAAACCTTGTGAATAGATCGTACTTTATTTTGGGGAGTTCTAAATGCAGTTTTACAGCAACTATGCGGATACTCACAACAACAGTGGCTGAAATTATAAAATTTATATTTTCATCGACCCTAAAATACGACAAAATTAAATACATCAATCCTCCAACCAAACAAGCGGAAGCATAAATTTCTTTTTCAAAGATTAATGGTACTTTATTGGTCAACACATCACGCAACACACCGCCAAAAACAGCAGAGATCATTCCCATAATCAACGCAACTAAAGGATGTAGATTATAAGCCAAGCCTTTTTGAAGCCCGAGTAGCGTAAAAACACTCAAACCTATGGTATCAAACAAAAACATGGTGGTACTCAGGTACCCGATTTTACTTTTCACAAGAAAAGTAAACAGTACCGCAAAAAATATCGTGTATAAGTAATTTAAATCTCCAATCCAATTGATAGGATGTGCATCGATTAAAACATCACGCAACATACCACCACCAACAGCAGTAACAAATGCAATAATAATTACTCCAAATAAATCCAATTTTTTATCTGAAGCCACCAAAGTACCACTGATTGCAAAAGCAAAGGTTCCTAAAATATCCAACACATAAATAACATCCATTTTATACGCTCACTTCTGTGAATTTTATATTGAGTGACTTCTGAATATCATGAACTTTTTCAAGTTCATTGGGTAAGATAAACGCCAAAGAAGTACCTGTTTTTCCAGCTCTTGCGGTTCTACCACTTCTATGCGTATAATATTCTAATTGCTCTGGCAATTGGTGGTGTATCACAAATTCTAATCCACTCACATCAATTCCTCTTGCAGAAACATCCGTAGAAACTAAATATTGTAAATTTTCCTTTTTGAAAGCACGCATTACTTTATCGCGTTCTTTTTGTTGCATATCTCCTTCTAAAGCAGCAGTAGAAAAACCTTCTTCAATAAGTAAGTTGGCTAAATTTTGAGCGCCAGCTTTGGTTCTACAAAAAATAATTCCACGTTGGGTACCTCTTTTTTCTAGAAAAGAAATAATATCATCCGCTTTTGTTTTTAGCGTCGTTTTCACAAACTGATGTCTAATATTCGCATTCACCAAAGCATTTTTATTCACTTCGACTCTCGGTGCATTCGAATCCATATACGTTTTAATAATACGTTTTATTTCCTCTGGCATGGTCGCTGAAAACAACCAAGTATTTCGATTACTCTGAGAAGAGAATTTTAAGATATGGTTCAAATCTTGCTTAAATCCCATACTTAACATTTCATCGGCCTCATCTAAAACTACTGTTTTTACATGACTGATATCAATATCTCCCCGCTCAATTAAATCAATAAGCCTCCCTGGAGTTGCTACCACAACATGTGTAGTTCTTTTTAAATTCCCTATCTGTCTGTCAATTTTCTCTCCACCAAAAACTGCTTCAATAAATATTTTATCCTCGTTGTATTTTGTAAACTTAAATAGCTGCTTTTTAATCTGCTGCACCAACTCCCTTGTTGGGGACAATACCAAGGTTTGAATATGGTCGGAACTCGCATCAATATGGTGTAGTATTGGCAAACCGAAAGCTGCAGTTTTCCCGGTACCTGTTTGTGCCAATCCAATAAAATCTGTTTTCGAATTTAATAAAATAGGAATCGTCTGTTCCTGAATTTCTGTAGGCACAGAAATCCCTAATTCTTGAATCGATTTGATGTATGCAGGAGTGATCCCTAATGCCGAGAATGAAGCCATTTTGTTTGTAAATTTTGTGCAAAGATACTTTTATTTAATAGGTTGTAATACATTTAAAACATTTTCTCTAATTCTCGCAGGTTTGAAGCTTTTTGCATCCAACATACCCCAAACGGTTTTTGCTTTCACCAGTAATTCCGATCCTTTGTAAAAATCCATCAAACGTTCTGATTTAAAACCTTTGGTTTCTCCTACCCATGTTTTTACCGTAATATCATCTCCTAATACTGCTTGTTTTAAATAATCTATTTCATGCTTAAGCACTACCCAAACATACTCGGACAAAGCATTGTTCTTTGTTAAAAATGCCCAATGCGCAACAGCAACTCGGTCCATCCACTTTACGTAGACCACATTATTCACATGGTTTAAGGTGTCTATATCTTCTGCCATTACCTTTATTTTTAACTCAAAAACATCTTTCATATGGTTCGTTTTTACAAATTTATAAATTTTAATAGTCCTATAATAATTATTGATGTTTCATTTTCAATAAAACAACTATTATTTCCTTTCTTTGCAGCACTTTTATGAACAAACTAGCAAACGATTTAGGGACCCAACCAATAAGTAAATTACTCATAAAACAAGCAGTTCCTGCTACCATTGGAATTCTTGTCATGTCCTTAAACATGATCGTGGACACCATTTTTGTTGGACAGTGGATAGGAGTTCTTGCCATTGCTGCTATTACAGTGGTATTGCCCATCGTTTTTCTTATTTCTTCTATAGGAATGGGTATTGGAATTGGTGGGAGTTCAATTATATCGCGTGCACTAGGTGCCAATGATACTAAAAAAGCTTTCCTAACTTTTGGAAATCAAATTAGTTTGACTGTTATTTTAGCACTTTTATTTGTGATTCTTGGCAGTGTTTATAGCGCTCCTATATTGAGTTTATTCGGAGCAAAAGGGACCATTCTCCCCATTGCAGCGGAATATTATGGCGTCATTATTTATGGTGTCCCATTTTTAGCTTTTGCCATGATGGGAAATCCAACGATTAGAGCCGAAGGAAAACCAAAGTTTGCCATGTATGCGATGATGGTTCCTGCCGTTTTAAATGTCGCATTAGACATTCTATTTATCAAAGTATTTGATTGGGGAATGTGGGGAGCTGGTTTGGCGACTTCCTTATCTTATGCCAGTTGCGGTCTCTACATTCTATACTTTTTTCTGTCCTCAAAAAGTGAATTACAAATTATTCCTAAAAACTTTAAATTAGATTTTCCTATTCTGAAAGAAATTGCAAAATTAGGAGGCATATCTGTCGTGAGACAAGGTGCTATTAGTATCTTAATGATTGTCTTAAATTACTCACTATACACTTATGGAGGGGAAATATCGATTGCAGTCTATGGAATTATCAACCGCGTTATGATGTTTGCCCTTTCCCCTGTATTAGGTGTTACTCAAGGCTTCTTGCCGGTTGCTGGATATAATATTGGGGCAAATCAAAACGAACGTGTGAAGGAAACGATAAAAAAATCCATTTATTTTGGATCTATTCTGGGAACGCTTATTTTTATTGCTATTGTTATCTTTAAAGAGGAAATTATTTGGATTTTTACGAACGACGAAACGCTGCTTGCACAAACCCCCGATGCCATGTTGACTGCCTTTTTAGTGACCCCAATTGTGACCCTGCAGTTGATTGGTTCTGCCTATTTCCAAGCAGCAGGAAAAGCAATGCCTGCACTAGTACTAACACTATTAAAACAAGGGATTTTCTTGATTCCACTTGCTTACATGCTCCCTATTTATTATGGTGTTGATGGCGTTTGGTGGTCCTTTCCAATTGCAGATACCCTGGCAACCATCATTACTGTACTTGTATTGAAACGAGAGGTTTACAAAAATTTAAAATAAAATGAAGCACCCCGCACCCCTCAATTACACTTTTTTTAAAATGAAAAACATAGTACTTAAACCAACAATTCCCCATTTAAGTTGGTCGTTAGAATATCACTAAAAAGATTAAAAAATGGTCGCAAGGCTTTGAAACTTATATTTACTTCTTCTGCAAAATTTGGAGACAACACTTCTGCATCGGTAAAACTTCTACTGGCAATAAACCCCTTTTTTCGAAGCAATTCAACCTCAGGATGCTCTTTATCAAAACCTCTTGGTGCTGTTTTTAATTCAGAAAATCTTTCAAATTTGCCGCCAAAATATTTTTTATAGTTTTCATCCTTTAAAACACCTTTTATTTCTGAAGCATCTAATTCAATTTCTTTCCGAATTCTAAACAAATCTTCCTTACTTGGCTCCCAAAATCCACCAGCTAAAAAAGAAGCTCCGGGTCTAATTCTTAAAAAATACCCTCCTCTTAGAGTAGCCCCCAACCTTGCATATGAATTTGCGAAATGCGCTTTGTAGGGGGTCTTGTCTTTTGAAAAACGGACATCTCTATAAATACGCATCATTTTAGATTTCTCTATCTCATCATGCTTTTGCAAGTCTTGATGAATTGCTGCAAAGACATTCTTTGCATTTTGCTGGGCGCTTAAATAAGTCTCTTTTTGATCGGCAAACCAATCTCTATTGTTATTTTCCTGAAGATTTTTTAGGTATTGAAGGGTTTCTTTCTCGAATTGCATGTGCTTCGTATTTTTTAAAAAGTTCAATTTACAAAGAATTCTACAAAATAAAAGCCGCTACTTCCAAAATTAACAGCAAATAAGCTGCCTTTATTCCTATAAATTAGTGAAATTAGTGCTTGAAAATGAAGCATCAAAAAATAAAAGATATTCAGAAAAGGTATGTGGGCTTTTTACAAACACCTGCATTGTGGAAAGGCGCTGCTGTTTTAGAGATGCGACAGTTAGAAATCCCGATGCATCCTGCCAGATTTGATAGTATTATGGATGAAAAAGCGCGGCTTGGAAGGTATATAGAACGCTTTGTATTCTTTCAATTGCGCCAGGCTCCAAACCATACCATTATTTCAGAAAATATTCAAATTCAAAAAGACAAGATTACACTTGGCGAATTGGATTGCATTCTAATGAAAGACGAGCAACCAATTCATTTGGAAATTAGTTATAAATTTTACCTCTATGATCATACTGTTGGGACTTCAGAAATCGCCCACTTTATTGGCCCAAACAGAAAAGATTCTCTCTTAGAAAAACTTACAAAATTAAAGCAAAAACAATTGCCGCTGCTCTGTTCAAAAGATTGTAAACCTTACCTAAAAAGCATTGCTTTAAAAGCGGAACAAATGACACAATATGTCTGTTTTAAAGCACAGTTATTTATACCATATTCAAATATGAATAGGCAATTAAAGACGATAAACCAAGCCTGTATTGTTGGATTTTATGCAAACGTAAAAGAGCTTCAACAATTGTCTGCCTGTAAATTTTACATTCCTATTAAAAAAGATTGGTTGGTGCAGCCCTATGAACGGGTGAATTGGCAGTCTTTTGAATATTTTACAAAAGCTACAAAAGAATATTTAGAACGTGAGTTTTCGCCACTCTGCTGGGTTAAAAAACCCAATGGAGTTATAGAGAAATTCTTTTTGGTTTGGTGGGGTTAATGGTTGCACCATATGAACCAAATGCAGTATGGAACAAAAAAAAGAGAGGAACCTACTCGCGCATATTCCTCTCTCCAACAAAACTAACTGAAATTATTTATCCTCTTCTTCCTCCTTTTTAGAAGCCTTGTTCCAAATCTTTATTTTATCCTCAGCAACAACACCTTTAATAATCTCTACGTTTACGCCATCAGAAGTCCCTAATTCTACCATTCTTTTTTCAAAAACGCCCTGCGTAGTTTCTACTTCTACATAGGGTGCTTCCGTTTCCTTTTCAAAGCGTAATAAACCCTCTTTTATAGACAAAACACTGTCTTTTTTAACTAAAATAATTTCTGCATTTGCACTATAACCAGCTCTAATAAAAAAATTATCATCTAAAGATACATCTGCTTTAATTTTGAATTGAACAGCTCCTCCCTCTTCAGTTCCTTTCGGAGCAATAAAATTTAATTTTGCAGGAAACTTCTTCCCTTCGATTGCACCAATTGAAACTTCAATGGTAGTGCCTCTTACTAATTTTCCTACTTCAGATTCATCTACTTTTCCTTCAAAAATCATTTTACTCATATCAGCAATAGACGCAATTGTAGTTCCAGCATTAAAGTTATTAGACTGAATTACTTGATCTCCCTCTTTTACAGGTATCTCCAAAATTGTACCAGACATTTGTGCAATAATATTGGTGTTTGCTCCTCCACCTAAATTGGCCGAACCTTTTTTAATAATTAAATAATCATTCTCAGCATTTTTTAAGTCTTGTTTCGCTTGGTCGTAAGACAACTCAGCACTTTCATATTCTGCTCTCGCAATTACCCCTTTATCAAATAAATTCTTAGTTCTTTTGAAAGAAACTTGTCCATTATTTACTCTCAACTTCGTATTATCTACCCTACCTTTTGCGCTGATTAAAGCTTGTTCATTAGGTACAACTCTCACTACGGCAATTAGGTCTCCTTTTTTAACTTTAGAGCCTTCTGACAACATTACCTTATCTATAATTCCTGTTATTTGAGGCTTAATTTCAATTTCCTCCAAAGGAATTACTTTTCCAGTAGCCACTGTTTTTTTTACAATTGTAGTTCTAAATGGTGTTTCCGTTTCAAATACTAAAATACTCTTGCTATTCTTTTTACCGAACCAAACAAGTGCTGCAATAAAAAATATTGCGATAACTATTAAAATAATTTTTGCTCTTTTACTCATGATTTGTTGTTGATTGATTTTATTGTTCTCTTAATGCTTCTATTGGTTTCACTACGGTTGCCATATGTGCAGGAATTATGCCTATTGCAGTTCCTAGTACAATTAATGTGACAAATGCTATAAAAATAATTGGTATATCGACCGTTGGGTTTATCAGAGCAGCATCTTCTCCTTGTCCAAATGCACTGTCTATTATAAATAAAACAAAGGCCCCAAAAATAATACCCAACATACCAGCTACTGTTGTTAAAAAGACAGACTCTAAAATAATTTGTTGTCTTATACTTTTTGGTGTAGCGCCAATCGCTCTTCGAATCCCTATTTCTTTGGTGCGCTCTTTCACCGTGATTAGAAGGATATTACCGATTGCAAAAACGCCTGCAATTAAAGTAGCAATCCCTACAAACCAGGTTAAAAATTGCATCCCCGTTATAAAACCAGTCACCTTGCCTATTCTTTTTCCTAAATTAATACTTCCAAAAGCTCTTTCATCATCTGGGTGCACTTTGTGCAAACCTTTTAAAGTAAGTAGCACATCACTCTCCATCTGCTCTATATCCGTACCTTCATGTCCAGTAATCATCATCCAATCTACTTTATTTGCCGTATTGTATACTTTTTTAAATGTAGAAAAAGGAATGTACGCACAATCGCCATCAAAATCTATGGTATTTGAGGGCTTATACACGCCAATTACTTTGTAATTGATACTATTTATTTTAATGTATTGTCCTATTGGAAATTCATCAATTTCAAACAATTGCTTGTACATATCCTCTGATATGACTGTAACTTTTGAAATGGATAAAATATCATTTTGATTTAAAAAACGACCATATAATAGTTGCTTTTTCTGAATTTGATCTAAAATTGGATAATCTCCACTCACTTTAAAGCTACCCGACTTAAAATCTTTAATAATTAAATTATTGGTTTGATTTCTTGGTGCTAATAATTTAATTTCGTCTGAATATTCTGACTTTAAAACATCAATATCATTCATTGTTAAGGTAAACCTTCTTCCCTCTTGAAAACCTTTAAAAGGGGTATCTGTGGCTTGTGTCCAAACAAAAACACTGTTGGTTGCAAAATTACCAAAAAGCTTGTTAAAACTGTTTTCTAAACCTCTTGCAGCTCCTAATAACACCACTAACAAGAAAATCCCCCATAAAACACCAATTATAGTAATTGAAGTTCGCACTTTATTTTTACGGATGCTTCCGTAAATTTCTTGCCAAGTATCTGAATCAAATAAAAATTTCATAATTAATATGCTCTTAATGCTTCAATGGGTTTAATATTTGCCGCTCTTTTTGCAGGTACATAACCTGCTATTAATCCTGATAAGACTAATACAATGTTAGCACCTATAACAATTTCTGGACTTACACTTGGATTCGTAATAAAATAATCTTCTTCTAAACTATCTCCAATTAAACTCAATAGATACGTTCCCAATGTTAAACCAACATAGCCTGCAATGGTTGTAATTAATACGGATTCTTGAACAACCATTCCAACAATAGAGGCAGGTTGCGCCCCTAATGCCTTTCGAATACCAAATTCTTTTGTCCGCTCTTTAATTACGAAAATCATAATATT
>TARA_B110000503_G_scaffold106393_1_pt1 | contig 22017 bp, 25 predicted proteins | sample TARA_B110000503 | Tara Oceans TARA_B110000503 (sample SAMEA4397472) | marine metagenome | biome: Polar Biome; feature: [SRF] surface water layer (ENVO:00010504); material: water (ENVO:00002006), including particulate matter (ENVO:01000060) such as... | depth 5 m | reverse complement strand
AGTACCGTCAGTAGCAACATCACGACCATCTACTGTTCCTGATACTGTAAGGTTTCCGCTTACATCAACGCCGCCATACTGTAATCTTAGCTTCTCTTCAAAAGGCCCGCCAGAGCCGCCTGTCTTAGTAGAGAAAACCATGTCAGAGTTATAAGAGCCAATGCCCCAACCTAATGAAGCAACCTGCTGTATATGACCTGCTAAGACGTTTCCGTTATCATCCGCACCTCTAAACTCAAAAGTACCAACAACATCACCTTGAACTATAGTAGTGTCGGTGTTCTTAACTGTTATTGTAGGGTTTGAAGTTGTTTCAAGAGAGGTGTTACCCGTCAGCGTACCACCTGCCAAAGGTAAGTGACCTACTTGAGAATAGGTGTAAGCGGTATCCCACTGGGTATTGTTGTAGCCAGCAGAGGTAGCTACTAAGTAACCTTCTGTACCGTGGTCACCCCAGCCGTAAGCTGTCTCAGACCTATCAACGTAATACTTACCGCCAATAGCATCAATGTCTCCAGCAGCGCCCCCTGGTCTTCCTATGTATAACTTACCTGGAGCAGCAACGGTATGCGCGTAAGCAAGCTCGCCATTAGCAAGTGCGGTAGGGGCGTCGGTTGCTGTACTTCTTTTTACCTGTATTGTTTGTGCCATGATAAAACCTTTTAAAAGTTGCCTGCGTCAATGTGTTTGTTTTCAAGAGTCTGTTCTTTAGTTAACGTAACCACTGTCGAATCAATGGAGATAACATCGCCAGTTATGTCTATCCCTTCCCCACCAACAAAAGTTGGAGAATATAAAGGGCCAGCTTCTGGAGCGCCAGTAATTGCGTTAAATTGTAAGAACCTACCTTTACGAGCATCCCTTAATGGAAGCGTCATATTTACTGCAACAGGTTCTGAAGGGTCTAGCTGTATGCTACGGCCAATAGCGTTTTCGTTTTGAATAGCGCCAATATAAACTTTATCAAAATCAGCATTAACATCTGCTGCTAAAAAATCACCGCCAGCTTGGTAGTTAGTAACCCTAACAATAGGCATGGCCAAGTAAATACTAATAATGTCATTGTTGTTTACAGGGGCAGCAAGAATTACATTGCCCCCTGTGGGAAGTCCAAGGTTAGTTACATCAAAACCTTCCTCTTCAGCGCCGTTTCTAAGCACCACCAAGTCGGTTATTGCTAACGCTTTAAAAGTGTAGGCAAAGACCTGCTGATTGGTAGAGGCAACATAATCATTGCGCGTATTGGTGGCTGAAACTGTCATTAATGACCCCTGTAAAGTAGCTCGATTATACTATAATTTGGTTGTTTTTTATACAGTGCTACAAGTCGCCTACGGCTTTTTCTATCTCGTCAAATATTTTGTTTACACCACTAAGGTTTTGCAATGGAATCAATCTTCTTAAAGTCCTAATGTCTGAGTCTGTCATTGGCCCTGACGATGTGAGAGCATTACTTGCTGCAACAGTAGTGCTAAGAAGACTGCCCAAGCTTGGCCCTAACATAGACTCTGCAACACTACGGGAAACAAAGCGAGATGCTGGCGCACTAATCCCCAGTAAAGACCTAAGCCCTACCGAGTTGCTAGAAATCTTCTCAATGGTATTGTTGATCTCACCTACAATCCCAAGAACACCGGAGCGATCAATGCCTTCTGTTATCCACACTGCCGGATCTTCGCTTACTTCACGGCCCGCAAGCTGCTGCTTTATAACGTAAGAGAATGCGCCCATGCCTACTAACGAAATAATACCGCCCATAGTGTTATGATCTTGATTTTGCACTCCAGCAATAAATACACGCTGAGTAGCAGACAATATAAAAGACCTAAACTGTCCGATAGTCTTACCCATCTCTGAAGACATAAATAAAGGTTTCTCCTGACCTGGCATAATAATAACGCGGTCAGATTCCTTTCGCATGGCAACGCCCCACATGCGCTCCAGGTCTGGGCGATCCCAGTTCTTAGCGCCTGTTATCCACACGCCATCTTCGTTTTTCCCGTGTTTAACAACCTGAGCCATCATGTCATTAGCAGCTTGCTTATCAATCCCTAGTCGTCCAAGGCGCTTGTCATACTTGCCTTTAGACAACCCGTCAAAGATAGAGGTTTGCATAGTTACTGCGTGTAGCTGCTTCATTCCTGAAGTCCAGCGGTCGAGGAAGTTAATCTTACCAAAGTTGTTAGCGCCTGATCTCAAAGCTCTTTCAACAGCAGTGCCACCAGAAACGTAATCGCCAACGTCAGCAATGACGTCTGATTTACCAGCCATCAAAACGTCAGTGCCAATGCCCCAGCTCTTCGCTTCACTAGCAGCAATCTTAAAGTTTTTAGTGTTAGAGATTAAGGGAGCTAAACCTTTGCTAAATGTTTTGGCAAACCCTTCGGCCATAACAATGCGGGCAACATCTGGAAAGCTGGATATGGTTACACCTCCAAGCAATCTTAAATAGTTAAGGTCGCGTGACGATCTTCCAATACGAGTCCATATGTTATCTTCCTGAAAACCATATACTCCACGCATCCTGTCGCGCATTCCGTTAAGGTCTCGAATGTCAGCGTTTCTTTCTTTCTCTAATTGAGCGCGTTCTTTAGGGTCAGTAATGCCGCTGGCTTTTTCTCTATACTCTTTGTTAACTGCTTGCATTTGATCAACCATATCCACGCTTCCAAACTGTCTTGTCAGCTCAATGTCAGCAGCAGTCTGTTGTAAATACCTGGCACCCAAGACCTCAATGTCATTCTCTAAGAACTCTTCAATAATCTCATCATCAATTTGAAAGGTTCGGTTGCGGAGAGGGCCTCGTAACGCGCTTACTTTACCTACTTTTGCTGTGCCTTCACCCATCTTCCAGTCGTAAGGAAGCCTGCCGCCAGGTGAGCCTTTAATTCTTTGGGCAATCTGCGCTGCAATATCATCATAGTCCTGCGCTTCAAAGTCTCTACCAGACTTGTATTCTGCTTTATCTATAATTGCCTGAAGGTCTGCCTTTTCTTTAGCTGCTGGCTTAGTAGACTTAGATATAGAAGTAACTTGATCTTGGGTAAATGTCTTGTTTGCAGTAGTGCCTAATTTTTTATTAACAAAACGCACAATAACAGTATTGCCATCATTAAAAATAACTTTGCCAGTGTTACCTCTGTCGCCAGCTTTAACTGTAGAGCCAACAGGGGTAGTCCCAGCAACAGTATCTGCATCAGCAGCTCCCTTTGCGCCTAACTCATCAAGTTTAACTTGAGCAATTTTAGCCTGCTCATATAGGTCGACATCTTTCTTTTGCAGCCAGCCAGAAACCTTAGTAATAAACTGTGGGTAATTAGCGTCTATCTTTCCTGAGCTATACACCCTATTAAGGTAATTCACAGAAGTACTGACATCAACATCTTCAGGCAGCATCTTCAGCTCAATCATTTCGTCCTTCAAAGGATCGTATAATTCTTTGCGCCAGAAGTCAGAGGAAGCTTTAATCTCAGGAATGTCGCTTTCCCCAGTTCTAATGGCTCTAGCTACAGCTTCGTTAAAATCACGCCGTTTCATTTTAGGAGCGCCAGACTTTGTATACTGCTCGTAGAGTATGTTGTTATTGTCTATCGAGTTGTACAGCTTTCCACTCTTAATTTTAGCTAATGACTCAACAGCTTGGCCGGTAAAGTTATCCAGCATGATAGGGCTTTCTGCCAACTCTGCTGCAAGCCTTCTGACTATTGGAGACTTGCTGGTAAGCGCCCTAGACAAAGGATCAAAGCCTAGCTTGTCAGTTAAGAACCTGGCAGCTTTACCCGTAACCTGAACATCGCCTATTACTACGCGGGCAGCACCTACACTGTCTTCACCTATCGGCCCAGTCTTGGCGTTAATCGCAGGGTTAATACCTTCAGCTATCTTAGGTTCAACCTCCATGATGTCAGCCATTTCCCGAATAACCGTCTCATCAATTCCGTATCTAGGCAGAAGCTGCACAGTACCGCCCAGAACACCCCCTAAGAGCGCCCCAGCGCCAATGTTAATGGCAGACTCATCAAACGTCCTAGTCAATTGCTGAGTGTGTAAGGCGGCCTCTACAATGGCTGTTTCAGCGGCTACAACAGAGCCTGTAACGGCAGCTCCACTAAGTATTCCTTTACCTGCTCGATAGGTGTTAGCAGCCACACCGCCAATGCTGAGAATTGAAATAGGATCCATTACTCCAGCAACGCCACTCATAATCATTCCGGTAGCACCACCTCTGGCAATAGTGTCTCTGTCCTGACGCTCTCTGCTCATCTGCTTGCGGGTAGCCTCTAACTCATCTTCATTGTCAGCATACAGGGCGGTTGATACAAAAGCTTGATCGCTCTTCTCTTCCTCTGTAAACATAGAATATGCATCAAATGACGGGTCATCTTTAGTGTCAGGCAGGCCAACTTCTCTAGTAGAGAAAGCCCCGATAATGTTTTCTTGCCTAAACGCAGCGCCAACGACTTCCCCGAAAGAAGGAGCTTGCTGCTCATCTATTTCAGGAGCATAAACTGTTTTCTTGCCTAGCAACTGTGTTTCTGGAGATGCAACAAATCCCATTTACTCACCTATCCCTTTTAAAGCATTAACCATTTCTTGCCCAAAATAATTAATAAAAATTATCTCAGCCTCCTCCTGACCAACTTTATCTACAGCAACCTTAAATCCTTTTGTAAACTTCTTCTTAGATTCATCTTTTGTAAATAACTTTTTTACCTGAGCTGAGCTGTAATTCTGCTGCATCATTACATACGGCTCTGGAATAATGCCTGCTGCCTCTTCTTTTTCTGTTGGAATTGGATATACAGTTACTGTCCTGCTTGCTGGGATGCCAGTGCTATCGCCTTCTACTGCTTTACCCTCTGCTATAAGAGTGTCAATTTCTTCTATTTCGTTTTTAGGTCGTGCGAGCGACGATACATACTGGTTGCTGGCGTTATTTATTTCCTCAACAATAAAGTTAGCGGCCTCACCTACTTTGTTTGTTAGCTGGGGCATGCCAGTTGCAAGCAGTACTTTCTTAATGTTTTCTACGGTTATAGCGTCTGGGATGTTTTTAAACTCTTTAATTCCTTTGCCTATCAGTGCAAATGGATTGGTAGAAGATTGCAGAACTGCGCGCATAGCCTCACGCTCATCTTGTTTGAGAGGGTTATCTGTCCCAAACTTCTCAGCAATTTTAGCTGCTTTTATTTTTCTTTCGTCAAGAGTTCCGTATTTATTCATCTTGCCTTCGGTTTCGGCTTTAATTCTAGCTGCTTGAAGAGTGTTACCTTTCTCCACATCAGGCTGAAATCTGCTGCTCATGTTGCCATCTGGATCAAGTGCAGAAACGCTCTGTAAAGTTCCGTCATTAGCCCTAATCATAATGGCATATGTCGGTTGATTGTTCCCAGCCGACCTAGATGTTTCTGCGTCAGATATTAAGCGGATATTTTCTCGCTCAACATTAATCCCGTTGGACTGCAAATCATTATAGATCTCGTCACGAATATAAGAGGTATCGCCCGTTACGTTTAGCTGGTATGCCGGAAATTTTTCTGGAGGATACTTCATTAGGCCAAATTCGCCTCTACCCCAGTTAGCCTGTATGCGTGTCATAGCGTTCTTTTTGGCTGATTCTATATCTACCGTTCCCGCTTTGTAGAGGTTTTCTGTTACTGCGCCATAATCAGATACTAGCTCAGCAAACGCGATCTCGCCTTTAAAGTCTGACTTGCTATCAAACAAGAAGAGGCCAGTCATTTGCTTTGTGACTTCCTCGGCATACACTTCTGATCCAAATACTTTGTCGTTGTCTTTTGACTTGATCTCAACAGCTCTAGCATCAGCCATAGCTTTTTGAGTAGGAGATCCAGTACCAGTAATAGCCTTAGCGTTAGCGATAGCCTCTTCTGGCGTGAAGTAACCGCTTGACTCACCAACTAAGGAGGCAAAAGCAACTTCTGTGTCAGTAAATGCGACTTCACCAATTCCAGGAATTTCCTGTATTCTATTAATAGTATCTACAGCATAACCTATCTTATCAGTATCTCCTGACACTAGGTTGTTTCGGATTTCAGTCCTTGCCTGCGATGGAAGGTAGCCAGTCATTTTTGTTATCTGAGCTACCTGCCCGCCTCTCTTGTCTGGATCGGTAGACAACCCTACGTTGATTAGCTCCTCGTAAGTGTTATCAACATCTTTCTGGGTAACTGGAATGATAGGCTGACCTGTAACTGGCTTTTCACCATTAACAAGGTTAGAAACGCGAACCATTCCGTCATTTTTCTTTTGGTCTGACGATTGCTGCCCAAGAATCAAATTAACTCTACTTGATACTCCTGCTGATGTCTTGAAATAACCTTGCTCGTTTAACTTATAAACCTCATCAATTAAATCCTGCGGCGCTCCAATTTGATTCTTAATTGCAATGTCCAAATTCGACAAAGTGCTCATCTGCTCGCTAGATAAAGTTGCCGCGTCTTTTGCAGCCTTTAACTCAAGAGTAGAAACCTGAACGTCAAGCTTGTTTAATAGCTCTTGGTTCTGCTCTGCGGATAGGCTTTGATCAGGGCTGTTGCGAAAAGCCTCTACAATGGCGCGTCCGTTTACCAGCCGATCTTTCATTTCAAAAGAAGGATCTAAAACAGCCCTGTTAACTTCACCTAATTTTGCCTGAACGGTGATTCTATCTGTTAAGCTATTAATTCTTTGCAAGGCAATGCCAGGATCTAAATCGGCAGTTTCAACTAAGCCTAGGGTAGCGGCAGTAAACTCAGCAAGACCCTCTTTAGCATCGCCTACATTCCCTGCGTAAGCATCATTTGTAACAATGTCAGAAAGAACAACAGCGCCCTGCTCAATTCCAGCAGTTGTAAGAGCCAAATCTTTAGCCTTTTCAGCCTTAGCAACATAGCTTGCAGCCTTAGCGTTAAGCTTATCAAACACTAGCTCGGCAGAGCCCCTGTATTGCTCAGGCATTTTGCTTAATAAGCCTTGTTTGGAGGCATCTACTAACTTGTTGTATCCCATGATGTCATCAGGAAATTGTTCTTGAGCAGACTTTACAGACTGATCTAGCTCAAAAGAGACGTTGCCTAAGTACGAGTTTTCTACGGCACTGTTAAAAGCACTAGCACTATAGCCAAACTTCCGTTGTTCTGGAGGTGCAATTAGCTCTCCTGTCGCCGGATCTACACGACCAGCTTTTGAGCCTGCAATAGCCCCCTCCTCGGCCCCTTTTTGAACTGCAATGGGTTTTCCTATAGCTAGAGCAGTGTTAGCAACAGTTTCACCTAAACCAGCTAGAGCGCGCATCTTATCAGCAGCAGACGTATCTAAGGATGTAGGGGTAAACTTACCGTAATACCCAATTCGTTCTTGTTTAACAGCCATTGTTTAATCCTTTACGTTTAGTGCAGCAGCTTGAGCAACGCCTGAGAGCAAGGTAGAGCCAGCTTGAAGGTTGGCAGCAGATTTAGCATTTTTACCCTGACGTTTTAATTGAGCTTGAAGCAGTCTATCACTCATGCCGATCAGGCCTTCACTCATGCCTATATTCTTAGCGCTTTCCAAAGCAATGCTAGACGGAGTGCCTTCTATGCCCACATTGCCAGCAGCAAGACCTACAGTATTAGCTGCAAGAGCTTTTGACAGTTGTTGTTGGCGCTCTAGCTCACGACCTTCAGCGGCAACTTGCTCTTGTCTTGCCTGTTCTTTTAAAGCATCCTCTTGGGCCTTGCCTGCTTGCACTTGCCCGTAAACTTGCACAGCAGTACTTACGCCCATAGCTACTGTCGCTACTATTAAAAATGACATTATATATCCTCCGACTGTATTAAAGCCGCCTCTATTTCTTCAATATTTGTTAATTCGGTTGGATGAAAAGTAATCCACACACAATCTGCCTCAGCATAAATAACACGCTTAGTGCCAGGTATGGTCTCGCCTATATAGGGAGCTTCAATCTCTACAGTCTCATACTGGCTAGATACCTTACACTTGCCCTTGACTACCATATACAGGTGTTGAGACTTGTGTAACGCCCCTACGACCACCGTACCAGCAGGTATAAACAATTCCCTGGCATACATGCCGTCTGAGAAGTGATGTCTAGTTTCGCCTGTTACTTGTGGCATACCCTTAATAATATCTTGTAGCTTGTAGATGTTGTCTTGAGTTGCAACATTATTCACGAAGACTCTACCTCATACTGAATTGCTTGAAGATGAAATGGCGTGGCTTTAGGGACAGTTATCAAAGGAACAACCTCTGTTGACCAGCCATTGCCGCCACTGTTATCTTCTATAATACCAGATTTAGGGGTAAGCGGAGTATCCAAGGGGCTAACATTAGAGTAGCCAAACTGTCTAACTGCAACCTGTATGCCGTCAACATACACTCCAGATGTTTCCAACACTCGCAAATTCATTCGTGTGATCTTTTTCTCTTTCATCACATTCTGTCCACCACGAGTACCTGGGTTGGTATTTAAAGGCATAGACTTAAACGAAATGGGGATGTTGTATCCATATGTATAAGTTACTAACTCGCCAATAGCTTGAGGCATTTCTGTAGAGTCTAATGTAATTTCTCCATTTAAATCTACCGCTCTATCGTCTAAAACAACCCCGTTAGCAATAATGCCGATTGTCTGCCCAGCAAATTGCAGTCCAACATCAATAGTATTTAGAACAAAAGGTGAGGATTTAGTGGATGTCTGACAAGAATCAAATTTTGAATCAAAGTCCCACTTCTCAATTGTTACAGTAGCTTGGTCTGGGTACGAGCCTAGAACGTCATAAAAGTTATTGTTAGATGCAATTACATATAGCTCGCCGCCAACATTAGAGCAAGACTCTAATATTGAATTATTCTCAGGGACAACCGTATCGAGATAAGGCTGCCATTTTGTAAAGCCATTGATGTCTTGCGCTCTAACAGTGTTTAAAACAGCAGCAGTGCCGTCTTGATTAATAATAAAAACCCAAGAAGAGTCTTCAGACGATGATCCATCTACGGCAGACATGTCCTTTGGCTTGTTAATTAAATGAGATGAAAGAACTGATATGTCATTGCTTGTATAAGCATCTTCATTAAAGTTGTAAAGATACTGCCGCAAAGTATTACCATTGCTGTTAATGAATAAAGTAGATCCATCTAAGGACTTGGTTTCTATCCCATAAGATCCAAGTTGCGTTTCTGCTTCAATTGTTACTGTAGACGGCGTATTCCCTTTTACAATAAATTCGCCACCAGAACAAAATACTTGCAATCCTCTATCTGGATTCACATCCGTAATTTCTGTTAAGTTCCTAGAGTTAATGGTAATAAAGATACCATCATCATCTGCTCCTTCCTCAGAAAAGAAATTAAACAAGTCGCCAGACTTAGAGGCAAGCAAACTTTGACGCTTACTTTTAGTACCCCCAAACCATAATCTGCCCTCGCTAAAAGCGCCCATTAAAGGGTAGCCTCTGATAGCGCTCCACACATCTTCTTTCCTAGATACGCCTACACTAGATCGTGTAAATGTAAAGTCAGACGTATTTGTTCCAGATGTTGCAAATGCAGAAAACAGCAATAATGGCTTTGCAGACTCATCACTAATGGTAATGGTAAATTGACCAGCCCCAGTGCGCGTAACAGATATGCCAGTGTCGCCAAAAATAGGCATTTCTTGCAAGTTTTTCTGCATGTTAAAAGCTGTGGACTCGCTTTGTAAGCCTCCATCGTCACCAGCATAAGTAATATTTTTACTTAAAACGCCTTCAATGTCTATCTGGTATGTAGTGCCTTTTGCAATGTTTGCCGGAAACGCCAGCACTTGCACAGCACTTACAGGAGTAGGGCTATCTTCATCATTGTAATCGTACTGAGGTACGTTACTAAAAGGAACAGGGCCGGACGTAAACTCACCGTTAAGATTAAGGATAATACGCAAAGGCGCGTAATCCTCATGAAACATCAGCATGACGTTTTCAGTTTGCGCGTCACGGACAGCTTTAATATCAGCATCGCCATAAGGAACAATAATATCTGTAACCCATAAGGTTTCAGTGCTGCCTTCATGAGGAGTTCTGTAAAACCTAAGATTACCCGAAGTTAAAACTCCCAGGTAATGCTCATCGGTAGCGTAACTAAAATCAAAGGTTTTTACATTGCCAACTGGCCCGTCTTCTAGTCGCAAAACAAATTCGTTTGTTTTAATCTGAAGATCAGATCCCGCTACACTAAGAAGGTTAGTAACTAATCGGTATTGAAAGCGGGGGTCAATATTCTCTTTATCTAAATTAAACCTTTTGCTTGTTTGATATGCGCTGCTTATTGTAAAAGAGTGCAACTCCCTCCAGATCAAACCGTCTGAGGAATCTTGCAGTATTACAGTCGCCGTTCTGTCAATGTCATTTAAGCTTGTTATTGATATGTCTTTAACGTCAATGTACTTTGCAGTTGGAATTTGAGTGTGCTCATACCTAGCAAACTCTTGGTAAGGAGTGCCATCAAATGTAGAAGCTGTGATTCCAAAAGTAGTGTCATCGCCATCGTAAATGTTAGCAACTGTACCGCCCTTAGCCATTGTTGGGGCAAGGTAAGTTAACGGCGTTAATAAGGTAGGTAGAATTTCTTCAATTCTTTTTGTCCCAGGACGGCGTTTTATTCCCCCTTGAGGAACAATAACGACATTCTCTACTTTTTGACCGCCTTTGTAATACTGATCAATATCAGTTCGTCCAAGTATTAAAGGAGATAGCTCGCCGCTGGCAAAACTACTCTGTAAAAATTGCGACTTAGCCATAATCTTCCTTTAAATAGTCTGGGCTTAAATTAATATCTTACGTTAATAAACGGTCTGTCTTGAATGGGCGTTTGAGGATGTTGCTGTGAATCTGTAAATCTAGCCATGCGGGATGCGTTTGAATACTGAGTAGCAAGAAGCTCCATTGAAACAGCACTGTCTCGAATAGATGGGGCAAAATCCATGCCCAAAGCATACTCAATCATCTTGTTGAAGTATGGCGGCCAGTCGCTTTCAGGGACGTTTGCAATATAATCGCAATATAACGGGCCATCATAGTTAATATAGATTTTGTCGCCAAGAATTTGATATGGAGTGCCAGGATTTAACTTAATTAGAACCAACATATCTGAAGGAAGCTGATACATGGTAGACCATTCATTGCCTATTGGAGACTCTACAATCTTGCTTAGCTGTGCTTTTCGACGAGCAAAGCCCCATCGGTATTTAGTTAATTCGTTTTGTACAATTCCGTCATACAAATTACTGGCTACAACCTGTGCCCGAGTATTTCCGTCAAGTGACGTTACAGGCAAATCGCCAATTAAGATTAACGCATTAGAGATTAGCTGAATTTTACTAGCCATAGGGAGCCTTTTAAAGTTAAAAGAAAGGGGGCCGAAACCCCCATTCAGTTACAACATTACAAAATCAAGCGGTCTGAGTGTATTGAACCTTAACGATGCCGTCAGTGTCACGAGCAACCGCGCCAGCTTTCAACATACCGTTACACAACCAAGAGGTGCGCTCAGGAACCCAATCAATGTCAGTTTTCATGTCAATGCCGATAGCTAGGCCAACAGAAGGGCGGGCAAAGAAGTAAGAGTCTACTACGTTAGTAGCAACAGTCAAACCACCTTCTACGCGATCTTCAAGAACAATAAACTTAAAGCCAGCAAGAGTATCAACTTCACCGTTTACAAGAGCTTTTACATTCTGGTAATCAGCGTTAGTGATCTTCTCATCGTTCAGCAAACCGCCCAGACCCAATGCGTTAATAGCAGCATACAGCTCAGAGTTAGGTACGCCTTTAGCGCGAAGAGAGACTTGGGCTTTAATGATCTTAGCCATGTTTAAGTTAGATGCAGTTCCACCGACACTAGTGCCAACAGTAGCAGCATAAGATGCAGCAGCGTCCATTGCGTCAATAACCAGCTGATCGGATCGGCGACCCAGAGCATTTGCAATAGTGCTAGCCAGCTCTTGCTTCTCGTCAAAGTTTACTTCTTGAGCGTCAAAGATGTCAGTGAACTCTGGAGCATTCCAGTTGGCAAGAGTAGCAACGCTAAACTCGTGACCGACGTTCATTGCAACTACTTCAGCAGAAGTGGCTTTTTGATTAGCTAGGCCTTTGCCCATTTTACGGAACTTGTAGGTGTCGCCAACTACGTTATTACGAACGGTTACAGCAGACTTCAATAGACCAGTGCCTTGGTAGGCGTGTTTGACCATTGAGTCAAATTCCGTGACTGCCACGGATGATAGTACGTTACTCATAAGAATTTCCTCGAAAAAGAGTAATATTAAAAATAGTTTTTCAAGGTTTTAGCTGAGTACCCGAGTAAACTTGGTCAGCATTCAACCTAAATTTACTGGGCCTTAAAAGAAAGGGGTGTCCAGTGACTCGATTATACACCTTTCACCCCATGTAAATCAACCGAAAGTTCTAACGTGCGGTTTATTGCCGCCAAAATCTTGCATCATTTTCTGTATTTTCTTTTCATGGTTAATGTCAACACTGCGAAGTAGCTGGCCACCATCAGCCTTTTTAAACATTTGCGTCTCAATGTCTGCCCATGTCATGCCAGTAGGACTTTCACCGCCATCAATAGGTAGCTTTACTGGGGAAGTTGCTTTAACCAGGGCCTCAACTAGCTCAATAGACCTTGCGTCAGTAACTAAATTCATTACTTGCTCGTAATCATCTGAGTCTAAGTTGTTTTTTAAAAAACCTTCTACTTGCTTAATGCGCTGGCTAGCGTTATCGCCTAGCTTTGCAATTTCCTGTTCACGGCTTACTGTTTCTACTGCACCGCTTTGCGCGCTAAGTAATTCCCAGGCTTCACCAAATGCTTCTTGACTCATGTTAGTCTTTGATGCAAATTCAGTTAACTCTTGTAGTAGCGCATCGTCACTTTCAATGCCTTCTGGCCCTGTGTAGCCATCTTTAGGCGCGCCAGTAAACCCGCCAAACTTCTTTTCTAACTCAGTATATGCCTTTGCTTGCTCGGCAACAGATTTGTACTTGTCTGCTTTATACCATTCGGGAGTGTCGCCTGAACCCTTAACATTTTCCGTTAAAAAATACTCACCTTCTCCAAGCTCTGGAGTTGCGGCATCTAGTAGGGTATCGCCAAGTGTAGTTTCTGCGGCCTGTTCTGTATTATCTAACATATTACCTCCACGGTAATTTTATCGTACTTCAGCTTGCTGTACTTGGTTGATTAAAAATTTAACTAACCCGCTTTCGCCATTGTGATAAGCGGCTTCGTAGTTAGGGTTCTGAGAACCAAAGGGTGTGGTGTTTTGAAAAATAAATCTTTGAGTTAAATCGGCAAGAACTCGCTTACCATCATCAGTGCCAAAGCACCTATGATAAGCCTGTGCCAATTCAGCAGCCTTGTATCTGGCTGCCTCATTAGCTTTCTTTGCGTCAGTGACGTTAAAGTCGCCTTTGTTTATTGTGTCCCAACTCATAATGCAGTTTGACCCTGTTGTGGTGGTTGAGAAGAAACGTCCAATCCTTGCTGTGCTGCTTGAGCGCCAGCTTGGATTATCTGCGCTTTCTCTGACTCGCTGCGAATTAATTCAGCAGGTACGCCAGTTTTACCAGCAACCCAAGTACCAAAATCTTCTAGCTTAAATCCAATCTTAGCCTGGTCTGGCCCAGCAGTTTGCAGAACAAAAGCAACAGCTTGTTGAACGCTTAATATGTCTTCACCGTCTTGCGCTTTAGCCAATGGGGACAAAAACTTAATGTCAACATCTCGGTTATCAAGCTGAATAGGAGAGATAATACCACGGCGAATTAAAATTGCAGCAACACGCTTGATAATTGGAATCAAAACCTCTGTTTGCAACCGACCAAATGCAGATCCGATACGCTTTGCAAGCTCACGAGACTCAATAGCAACTTCAGTAGCAGAGCGAACAGCGCCACTAGGGTCACGCAAGTCGTTAAACAGTGCTCGTTTAATAGCCATTTGCATATCATTGATCTGAAACTGGGCCAACTGTAGGTTAGATCCGGTATCCAAACGCTGAATAGACGGGTTGCTTGAGTTGTTAGAGCCTACAGGAATAACAATGCCAGGGCTAATAACCAAATTGTACGGGTTAGTCACACCATCGTCAGTAGCAGTGTACATGCCAGCTAAATCAATAGCAGCTTTTTGCAGAACAAACTCTTTAGCTTTGTTTAACGAGCGTACATCAGGCAATGCTTGCAATGCAGGGCCACGACCACGGATTTCACCAGATACTTTAGAGTAACGGCCTGTTACCCAAGGGCTTGACGCACCAAAATCTTGCATCCAGCTTATCTCATCGTCACCTTTTACCCATAAACAGCCATAATATGTTTTAGTTTTAGGCATAAACACTACGCCCTCACTAACAGACACTTCAGTATCAGGCTTTTTGTCAATAATTTGCTGTACGTTATCCGATGCTTTAAAGCCACGCCACTTGCGCTCTAGGTTTCGAGCCTTAACTTTAAATCTACGCCAGTGAGTCTCTACATTTCCGTGTGGGCCTTCTTCAAATGCAATGCCTTTTTGCGGAATTGCACTAAAGATAATCGGCATATCATCATCATCGTCCTCATCTATGCGTAATGTGCCTGTACCAATAAGCAAATCAAGCGCATGCTCATAGAACTGGGTAGCAAAATTAGAACGGTTAATAAAATCAAAGATAGTTTCAGCTTGGTTCTCAAGGTTTTTGCGAATGTCTTCTTCAGATACGTCAAACTCACCAGACTCTAGCAGGCGAAGTACGCGATCAGATGGTGCAAAGGTAGCCCAGCGCGACCAAATAGGGGCAATGTTTTCTTGCAGCTTACTAGCACCCTGTTGAATAGCCTCCAGCGCAGTTGAATCAAAAATGCGATCCATTTTTTTCTGACCTGGGGATGACTCGTCAAACAAATTACGGTTTGGCAGGAAGTATTCATAGCAGTCATCAAGCGTACTATGCCACATATCATCACGCTCAAAGGCGTTAGCTTCTCGCTTTTTTAGGTCACTAAGAGAACCAAGCTCTTTAGGCAATTCCATTAACGATAACCTCTGAGGTTAGTGTTCATTAAAGATTGAGCAGGCAATCCTGTTTTATTGGAGCTTTTTGCATCTGCGCCAGTTACTTGTTTAGCCTCAGCTTGTTTTTTAGTACCAAGGAGAGACTTAGTTCCTAGACTGCCGCGAGCTACTGCCTTTAATCGCTTTTCGTTTTTTGCCATTTCTTCGTCTAATTGCATACCTTGGCGAGCAATCATTGCTTCATCTGCCGCCGATGGTTTAGGTGCTTTTGCTGATTTCATTATGCTTCCTCAAATATTTGTATAGTTGATAAGGAGTCCATATGAACGGCTTGTTAATGCCAAGTAATTGCTTGGTATGCCCCACGCAAGTGTTCAACATAAACAAAGACCTAGAATTAGGCTTTTGCTTATAACCCATTATTATAGACTTAGGGTCGATTATAACATTTATATCGGATGCGTTAAACAAATCAAACTTCGCGGTAGTTCTTGAGTGAACAATGCAGCAGTCAACGCTAGGCACTACTACATAGCAATGCCTCATGATTGGATGCAGGAACCTTGACCACCAATGACCGTCATCATTTTCAAATACAACGTACATATCAGAAAACACTGAACCCAACCTTAGCTATATGCGGCTTTACAAATCCACCAGCTCGTCTTAATGCCTGTCTGCCTTCCCCTTCACCCTGTAATGCGTACTCTAGGGCCTCAACTGGGTGAGAGTATTCGTTCTTGTCAGGCTGATCAGCGTATCTTTCGCCAGATGTTTGTACTCTGCGGTAACAGAAGCCACCTTGCAAACCTTTACGGATCATTGAGGCTTTCGGTAAGACAATAAACCTAGGCTTACCATCCATACACATCTCTTTCATGGGTACTTCCAGGGCAGCTCGGCGCTTTAAAGGGTCATTTGAATCTGTTGGATAACACGGAATGCCAGCAGCTCGCATAATCTGGAACGGAGTATCACTGTTTGCTTGGTTTTTGTTATCACCTGACGGATCTCCCCAGCCTTTGAAATCGTGACCAGGGTAAGTTTCCTCAATATAGCGTTTCAATGTTGGCGCAAAGTCAATAGCACCGGAGTCTGTCAGTACCATTTCGTCAAAACAGACCCATCTTCCTATTGCTGTACGCTGTAAAAACGCACAAGCAGGCGTTCGACCAAAATCGAATCCTAGAATAATAGGGGTTTCTTTGCTTGGGGTGAATTCCATGTGAGCTGCGTGGACGGAATCGGTGTACATTGGGTGAACTGGCTTACCGTTAGACACAAAACCATACTCATTAGCAAGGTTAACCTTAATCCAATCGTCTGTTTTGCCACTCAAACCTCTCTTGTAATAGTTATCGGGCAGGTTAGTTAAGTTCTCTGCCTTGTCGTTGATTGCCCACTTCTCACCTTCCTTGTACACGCCACCTGGTTGACGATGGAATACCCAGCCTTCAGGTCGTTCTATCTCGGCTAGCTTGTAGTACCAGTGGTCTTCATCAGGTGCGTTAGTGTCGCCAAGCATTCCATGATGCGTAGGCTTAATCCCTTCCTTGTTAGATGGATAACGACCATGACGCAAATCAAGCATATCCAAAACAGCTTTAGAGTGCTCTTTAGTCTCGTTTAGCCAAACCCAAGTCGTCTGAATACCACGAGCTTTCTTAACATGCTCTGGACGGTCAAAGGCAATGAAAATAACCTCACTCTGAACGGTTGTTCCATCTTCTAGCCTGAACTTGATGTAATGAGTAGGGGGTTCTTTGTTACCCTGTCTAAATGGCCCTAAGTCTTCATGTATCTCAAGCCAGTCTTTGATCGTGGTAGAGAACAATTCAGAGTAAGTATTACGCGCAGCAATGATCCTGGATAGCCGGACACCATAGTTCTTATGCCCTTTAGCCATCACGGGAGCTTGCTCGCACATCAGGTCAAACAATTTGAGTATAGTCTGCACTGTCTTACCGGAGCCTAGTGGCCCACAGATAAAGGAGTTTTGAGAGCGACAGTCAGAGTAGTCTTGCAACACTTGGCCTTGTGGCCCCATACAGTATTCAATTTGACTCACTTTTTGCTCCAGTCAATTGCATCATAGGCAGCTTTGAATCTATCTCTCGACTCAGGAGTAGACTTTCTAGCATGACTACCCTTGCCACCATTGGATTCAGGGAAGTGACGCTCTCTTGTCTTTTTGTCTAACGATGCCAACAAAGGCTTCTTATTACTCATCTTCTGATTCCTCTTCATCTTCAATCATCTCAGCTATGACAGCTTCTTCTAACAACATCATAGCATCACTATCAATTTCATCTGTCGTACCATCAAAGCGTCTACGCGACACCCTGACTATTGTAGAGTCGTCAGCACGGACTTCAACAGCCTTTAGCTTAGGCTCAGTGTATTCAGCTATCTTGCTCCAGCCATTAAGGGCAGCAGTTAATGCAGCTACATCACCTTCTTGCTCAGCAATACCATCAAGCTTACTGGCCGCCTCAGCCATCTTCATAATAGGATGGAACTCAGCACCATACATATCCTGAAGCCTAGCCAACAAGAACTTCTTATTCTTATTAGGACTACCTAATCTACTCATATAAACCTCATTGCTTTAAAGCAAATAAGAATCGTTTTTAATTCCATTTACTACATACACATTCACTTTCAAAGCAAACACATTCATCTGACATCTTATCTTCAACTATATAAAGCAAATCAATCATAGTGTCTTTATCCTTATCAATAAGAGACACACCAAACAATTCAATTAGCTCAATGTCACTTTCATTCACTTCTTCATCACAAATAATCTTGATCATGGTTCACCTATAATTGGTAATTTTTTTTCGAGAAAGACATATACACCATACACATGCCACGCTTCGGGGAGGGGGGTGCCTCTTATCCACAGCTTATCCACATCTTTTCCACAGCGTTATACATACATTATCCACAGCTTATCCACACCCTCTTTCTATCCACCTATACAGCGCTTTATTGCCATTACATAAAGGTATCAATCCAATCGTATCACTTGACCCCACTTACTGAGGCTTATGCACTGTTTTAATGGTTCTCTGAGATCCTGACAGCAACTATAGAGGCATATAACCTATCTGGTCTCTTTCTTTAGCTGTAACCCTTTGATTCCTATAGCCCGATTTTACCACATCATTGGTCATTATTTGTACAGATTGATCATTATTTGATCAGTTTAAGGTCTATATTCATAAAAAACCGCATTCTTGTTTGCTTTTATGCAATGGATAGGATTAAGATGCTCGCAAGCCAAATAAATGGCGATTTTAAACCACTGTACAGATATACAGTACACACCTAGGAGTAGGACACGATGAGAGTTATTAACACACTTAACAGTTTTGGCGATCCAATCACACTTACTAAAGAGCAATACCTAGAGCGTTGGGAATACGCCGGTTTGGATTCTGTAATTGATTTGGCAGTGTTTGCCCGTCATTTTGATAAAGACATTTGCGACGAACTTAAAACGATGCAAAACAGACTCGAAACGATCAAGGCGCAACTAGTTAAATCTGAATTTAATCAAACAAGCGTAGAGCTTTAATAAACCACTAGGAGTAGTAACCATGATTAAGAACCAATACGATCTAGAATCAGCGGCTTTAGACATAGCACTTATGGCACTAGCTGAGGCCAAAGAATACGGCTCAGATCCTTACGAAATTATTCATCAGATGGTCGATGGCCATGAATGTGTGATTTATACCTATAAGGCTGCCATTCTTTGCACTGAATGCAATAGAGAGAATGGAGAAGAACAGTTAGATGAAATTGATTTTAAAGCCAAGTCTTTCAACGAGTATGTTACTAAACTAGCCTATGCAATCTTACTTGATGAAGCCTGCAAACAATACGGAGAACTTTAATCATGAAATCAATCAACCTTGAAATAAACGATGGCGGTTTAATCCATATCTGGGCGGGAACCATGGGGAATGTCATGGTGTCGCATGAGGATACTAAAGCGCTGAGATCATTCCCTGATTTAGACAATGCCATCAACGGCCTTTGGTTATCAGGTCACAAGCAAGCCGCTAGACAATTAAACGGGGTGAAGAAATGAATTCAGCATATGTAAGAATGCAAAAGGAACATGCCAAGAGAGAGAGGCGCGCTAACTTTATAGCTGCCTCCATTGGTGGTGCCGTCTTTGTGGGTGGTGCCTTGATTGGTGCCTCCATGCTTTACCTGGTGACCTTCACCTTTTTATCGTTAGGAGTTTAGCCCATGTATATAGCTTGCAAGGTCAATATTGACGGGACGCTCACAAATAAAGAGCACTTAAATAATGTTACTGAGCTAAACGATTGGCTGTGGCGGGCATATGACAACGGCGTTCCTACCGTTCGTGTCCAAAGTGATAAAACAGATCAATTTGCTATTTTTACTGATAATGGGGAGCGATATGTCAGAATTTGACAAAATACTTTTTTCATCAATTGGGGCCTGTATGGGCCTCTCTTTTTACCTTTTAATTATTAGCCTAATTTGGAGAATCTAATGAAAGTTTTAATTGCTTGTGAGTATAGCGGGAAGGTTAGGGAAGCATTTAGAAAGCGCGGCCATGAAGCGTACAGCTGCGACCTGCTAGAATCAGATGATAATAGCCCGCATCATTACAGGGGCGATTGTTGGGAGGTTATAGATTTGGGTTGGGATCTGATTGTCATGCACCCACCGTGCACGGCTTTAGCTGTTTCCGGCAATGCCCACTATGGTTCGGGGATGAAGCGCCACGGGGAGCGATTAGAGGCGATTGATTGGACGCTTGCACTATATGCCCATGCAAAAGAGAACGCGCCACGGGTGGCAATGGAGAACCCTGTAGGAGTGTTACCAATAAAGGCCAGCCAATACGTCCAGCCCTACCAGTTCGGGCATTCTGAAAGTAAAAAAACCGGTTTGTGGCTCCATAACCTGCCAGAACTGACCTCAACCAATACCCTGCCAAGGCCAGACTGTGGCTATTGGGATAATCAAACCCCCAGCGGTCAGAACAAATTGGGGCCAAGTGCTGACAGGTGGAAAATCAGATCTGAAACCTATCAGGGAATCGCCGATGCAATGGCCGATCAATACGGAGAGCTTTAATCATGAACTCAGCTTATAAGAAGATGGTTGAACTAGAAGCAAGGCGTGACCGATTCAGTAGCCTACTGGCGCGTTGTTGGCTGGATGTTCCTCGGCGCTTGCGCTGTTGTTGCTTCTGCAGTCTGGTATGGCTTTGCCGTCATCGTTTTATCACTAGGAGCTTAAGCCATGAGCACTAAATACTATAACTACTCAGATTACACCTGCAATAGGTGTGGGCCTATACAAAATGAACAAGTAAACACGCTTGAGTCTGTTGAGCGTGTCCCTCATGGGGATCGGGTAGTATCTATGCACTCCTATAAATACAGTTGCAACCACTGTGGTGGTGAGGTGGAAGAGAATGGCTAGATTAATAGATGATAAAGAAGCAGAGCTAGGTAAACCAACCCCAAACCCAACCACTAGCCCCAATTAAGGGGCTTTTTTGTTTCTTATAGTTTATGGGGTACAGCAATTGTTGCTTATAGTTTGCTAATCAGCTTGTTTAAATACCACTGGGCTTTCATAGCGTCCTCTTTCGGCTTGCCCTTATGCTCCATGCGCCATAAATACTTCTGGACATTGCCCTTACAGTAACCTCTGAACGCATCCGCACTACTAGCACTAGCTTCGATAGCATCAATGCACTCGATTGACCCTGCCAGGTAGTGATTGGGTGAGTTTACGGGGTCTTGTTTTTTCGAATTAGCCCAGTAATGGCTTTTAGCCATAGCATCATCAATACTATTTTCTACTGCTGGGATCTCTTTTCGCAGTCTTTCCCAGTCTTTAATATCTGGATCACCCATAACGCTTCCTCAAGTAATTTAGACTGACTGGCATCTCATCAAAAGCGCCATCTTCAACTTCATGTAGCATCCATATACCACGCCATGACAAATTGGTCTGAGCGTTTAGGTATCCCTCTTCGTGCTGATAGAATATGCCAGCGAATAACCCTGTGACTCTAGTACCGTCAGCTCTTTTTGCAAATGAGATCTCTCTATCTTGAACGTGACCCATGACACAGCTCTGAAACTGCTTGGTTAACAATGCTCTGCTACTGCTTACAGGTCGGCCCATGATTCCAGAAGTAAAATAGTGCGAGTACACCACGCCATCTATCTTGATGGGAGCCAAAAATGGTGCAACTTCCCATCCCATTCCTTCCAAGCACAAGTCGCTGAAGCCAATTAAGCCATCCAACTTGGGGTCAGATTCAATAGCGCGTGTTATACGGTTTTCGTGATTGCCCAAAGTAAACACTAGGCGGGGATTCCACTGCTTATGCTTGTTGACTTTGAGTCTGCGCTGCTCTGCACGAATAGGGGCTAAGAATGCCACCATGCCTTCAATTCCTGCTGCAATATCCTGCGTGTATCGCCTGCCTTCAAAGCTTTTAGTCCCCTTATCGTAATGGCTAAGGCTGGGCATGTCCCAATGGTCGCCAATATGGACAATAACGTCAGGCTTTTTGTCTACAGCGTACTGTCCTGCCCACGCTAAATGCTCTGTGCAAACTCCAGGCTTTACCTGGGTGTCAGGGATTACCATATGTTTCATAAATTACCTCAAATCATCTCTCGCAATTGCTATCAAACCCAACATTATTACTGTTATCCCGTACCAAACCATCTTGAAACCCTCTTGAGTGAGGGGCGGATTTTACAGTAATCAGCTATGATAGCTAATGGCATATATTCATGGGTTTTATATCAATAATGATATATCGCTAGTTTTCTTGCTCAAATGTAAACATTTCATCAAATCCGTTCATTATGTAACGATGGATATGTTCTTTAAGGGCATCGCCGTATGGTTCGTCAGTGTGCTTGTGCGCTCTGGCCCACCCTGCGTCTATACCTTCCT
>TARA_B110000503_G_scaffold31562_2_pt1 | contig 22075 bp, 22 predicted proteins | sample TARA_B110000503 | Tara Oceans TARA_B110000503 (sample SAMEA4397472) | marine metagenome | biome: Polar Biome; feature: [SRF] surface water layer (ENVO:00010504); material: water (ENVO:00002006), including particulate matter (ENVO:01000060) such as... | depth 5 m | reverse complement strand
ACTTCAGATTTATCAATGGTAAAACCTATTGCTGTTAAAATGTTTAACATTAGAGGAAAGGATTCTGATCGGTACTTTAAAGAAGTAGAAAGTAAGCTGGTGGAAGAAACAGACTATGTCTTAGAAGTCGCACAAAGCAAAGCAATCGTTGCTGCTTGTAAACACATTCCGAACCTCAGTTTTCCGAATTACTATTCAGAATTGTCTTCAGACAGAATCATTACCATGGACTGGATGAATGGCTTGCATTTATCGGAGTTTAAAACAAGTGATCAAAACATTTCTAACAAATTAGCACAAGCGCTGTGGGACTTTTACATGTTCCAAATTCATACCTTAAAGAAAGTACACGCAGATCCGCATCCTGGAAACTTTTTAGTCTCTCCAGAAAATGAACTGATCGTCATTGACTTTGGTTGCATGAAAACGATTCCTTTATCGTTTTATACACCCTATTTCGAATTAGCAAAACCTGCATGTATCAATGATCCTGTCATTTTTGAAAAAAAATTATTTGAATTAGAAATTTTAAGAGAAGACGACTCTCCCGAGGAATTAGACTTTTTCAGAGCGATGTTTCATGAGATGTTAAGTCTGTTTACACAACCTTTTCACGAAGAAGAATTTGATTTCTCAGATGATGGATTTTTTGGTAAGATTTCGGACTTAGGCAGTAAATACATGAAGAGCTCTGAGTTAAAAAATATGAATGGAAACAGAGGTTCTAAGCACTTTATCTATATCAACAGAACTTTTTTTGGATTGTATAATTTAATGCACGATTTACAAGGAAAAGATATAAAAATAAATAACTATAAAAATCTATAATGGCTTTTTTCAATTTTAATGATATTCAGAATTTAGAGAAAATCTATAAAATAAACTTGATAAATAGCTGTTCAGGATTTAAATCCGCCAATTTATTAGGTTCGATTTCAGAAGAGGGAATTGCCAATGTTGGTGTTTTTAGTTCGGTTACACATTTAGGCTCCAAACCACCAACCTTAGGTTTTATTTTAAGACCGACAACAGTGCCAAGAGATACTTATAAAAACATGAAAGATATGGGTGTTTTCACCATCAATCATATTCATGAAAGTATTATTGAAGATGCACATCACACTTCTGCCAAGTACCCCAAAGAAGTATCGGAATTTGACATGACCAACTTAGAACCTGAATACAAGGGTGCATTCAAGGCTCCTTTTGTAAAAGGTGCGCCCGTGCAAATGAGTATGAAGTTTATAGAAGAAGTATACGTGCCCTCGAACGATGTATTGCTTATTGTCTCCCAAATTCAAGAGTTGTATATTGAGGATGAATTGTTGCAAGAAGATGGCTTGATTAATCTTTCTAAAGGAAACATTGTAGCTATTAATGGTTTAGACACCTATGCAATCCCTAAGTTTAAAACACAATTATCGTATCAACGACCAAAAAAATATAATTAAACGTGTATGAAAATTCTTGTAACAGGAGCAACAGGTTATATTGGTAAAAGGTTAATACCCCTTTTATTGAACGATGGCCATACCGTTGTTTGCGCTGTTAGAGACAAGAAAAGAGCACAAAACTACTTTAAAGAACGTGCGAATATAATTTTAGTTTCTGCAGATTTTTTAAACGCTGAAAGCTTAGAAAATATTCCCGAGGATATTGATTTTGCCTATTACTTGATACACTCGATGTCTAATTCCGCAAAAGAGTTTCATATTTTAGAAGAAAAATGTGCTTTTAATTTCAAACGTTTTGCTGAAAAAACAAAATTAAAGCAAGTCATCTATTTAAGTGGAATTACCAATGACACGAAACTTTCCAAGCATCTACTATCCCGTAAAAATGTGGAAAAGACCTTGGCTTCTAAAATGTATGCACTCACCACATTTAAAGCGGGCATCATTGTGGGTTCAGGAAGCTCTTCTTTTGAAATTATAAGAGATATCGTAGAAAAACTTCCAGCGATGATTGCACCCAAATGGTTGAACACGAAAACACAACCACTCGGAATTAGAGATGTACTTTCCTTTTTGCACAGGGCACTCAACAAGAAAGAATTATTCAATACCTCCTATGATGTTTTCGGACCAGAAATACTTACCTATAAAGAAATGTTACTGGAATTTGCAGCGGTTAGAAAACTAAAAAGACGGATTTTAATTGTGCCTGTAATGACTCCAAAACTATCCTCTTACTGGTTGTATTTTGTGACCTCCACCTCCTATAAACTTGCTACTTCTCTTGTGAATTCAATGGGTGTTGAAGTCATTGGAAATAAAAGTGACATCAATAAAATTTTAGATGTGCACCCCATGACCTATCGGCAAGCGGTTGAATTTGCATTCGTTAAAATAAAACAAAATAGCATTGTTTCTAGTTGGAAAGATTCCTACATCAGTAGTGGAAAATTAAAAAACTATGTACACGAATTTATAAATGTACCAAAACATGGATGTTTTAAAGATTTTAAAAAGAGAAAAATAAATAATAGGGAAAAGTTACTTGATAATATTTGGTCAATTGGTGGAGAAACAGGATGGTATTATGCTACTTTTCTATGGAAAATTCGTGGCATTGTAGATCAGTTGTTTGGAGGTGCCGGTTTGCGGAGAGGAAGAAGGCATCCCACAGAACTGTTTGCAGGAGACGCTTTAGATTTTTGGCGTGTAATTTATGCGGATAAAGAAAACGGAAAGCTACTACTCTATGCAGAAATGATACTACCCGGAGAAGCTTGGTTAGAATTCAAAGTAGAAAAAGGAGTGCTCTACCAAACAGCAACTTTTAGACCACATGGCCTTGGCGGGCGACTCTATTGGTACGCAGTTATGCCTTTTCATTGGTTTGTTTTTAACGGAATGATCAATAACCTCAATACATAATATTGAAAAAAAAACACTTACCACAAAAGACCTGTTTGGTCTGTAAGCTTCCTTTTACTTGGAGAAAGAAATGGGAAAAAAATTGGGAAGAAGTAAAATATTGTAGCGAAAAATGCAGAAGAAACAAGAAAACACAGCTTTAATATGGTTTCGTAATAATTTACGGGTTCATGACAATCTCTCTTTAAAAAAAGCAACAGAAAACCACTCTAAAGTCATTGCTGTTTACTTTTTTGATCCAAAACTATTTAAAACAGATGCTTTTGGATTTCAAAAAACAGCAAAGTTTAGAGCAAAATTTCTATTGGAAACAATTACAGACTTAAAAAAAAATTTAGAGGCACTAAACATCACATTGCTTACTTATTTTGAGAGTCCTGAAAACAGAATACATGTGCTTTGTGATGCACTGTCCATCTCTACTATTTATACTCAAAAAGAATGGACTCGAGAAGAGGTTTCCACAGAGAACTTAATCAACAGTACTCTTTCTGACACCGTGCACTTTACGGCAGACTACGATCAGTTTTTATACCATCCAGACGCAGTATCCAAGGATTTTTCTAAAATTCCAGATGTCTTTACCATCTTTAGAAAAAAATTAGAAAAAACAGTGAAAATTGACGGTGAATTGTCAGCGTCTAAACTTCCAAAAGAAAACTTAATTAGCACAGCAACGGTAGTCCCTACAATGGAGACTTTGGGTTTTTCTAATTTTAAAACTGCTACAAAAACAGCTTTTCCTTTTGCCGGAGGTGAAACAGCTGCATTCGAAAGACTACAGACCTACTTTTTTGAAACAAAAAAGGTTTCCAATTATAAAAAGACAAGAAACGGTCTAATCGGGGCCGACTATAGCACAAAATTTTCTCCTTGGTTAGCCAATGGGAGTCTGTCTGCGAAAACGATCTATTGGAAGATAAAGGCGTATGAGTCCGAATTTGGTGCAAATCAATCCACCTATTGGGTTGTTTTTGAATTAATTTGGAGGGACTATTTTAAATATATTTCCTTGAAATACACTTCTAAAATTTTTAAAATAGGGGGTATCTTGAAGAAAAACTATCATTGGAATACGGACCAAAAAACGATTCAGCAATGGATACAGGGGGAAACCAAAGATGACTTTGTAAATGCAAATATGATAGAACTCCGAGAAACGGGTTTTATGAGTAACCGAGGACGTCAGAACGTAGCTTCTTACTTTGCGAAAGAACTTTTATTAGACTGGAGAATTGGCGCTGCTTACTTCGAATCGATGTTAATCGATTACGATGTACATAGTAATTACGGCAATTGGATGTATGTTGCAGGTGTCGGAAATGATCCGAGAGATCGAAAATTTAATACGCAACTGCAAGCGGAACGCTACGATCAAAATCATAAATACCGAAAACTTTGGTTAGAAAAAACATTATTTTAAAATGAAGAAACTGCGCTTAATTTTAGGAGACCAACTCAACAGGCAACACTCTTGGTTTTTCGAGACCAATACAGAAGTGACCTACTGCATGTTTGAAATGCGACAGGAAACGGACTATGTAACGCATCATATTCAAAAAGTAGTGGGTTTTTTTGCCGCCATGAGGACTTTCGCTCAAGAACTTCAAGACACCGGCCATAAGGTTGTTTATTACCGCATCAATGATGCCAATAATACCCAAAATTTAATAGAAAATTTAACGGCTTTACTTGAGGAACATCGAATTGAGAAGTTGGAGTATTTAGCTCCTGATGAATACCGTCTGGATGCCCAACTGAAATCCTTTTGCAGCACTTTGAACCTCCAAACTGATGTTTTTTCTTCCGAACACTTTTATACCGAAAGGGAGGACTTGGCTACCTTCTTCAAAGGTAAAAAACAATTTTTGATGGAACATTTTTATCGCAACATGCGAAAAAAACATCAAATTTTAATGGTTGACAAGCAACCAGAGGGAGGAAAATGGAACTATGATGCCAGCAATCGAAAAAAATGGAAAGGAGAGGCGTTAATTCCACAAGAAATCACTTTCGATATCAATGTATCGGACATTTTAGCGGAAATTAAAGAAGCAGGCATTAAAACTATTGGAAAAATCAATCCAAACTACTTTGAGTATCCTATTTCTAGAGCGCAAGCATTGCAGCAACTTGCTTATTTCTGCGAACACTTATTGGTTCATTTTGGCGATTATCAGGATGCCATGCATACCGATAAAATCTACTTATTTCACAGTAGAATATCATTTGCTATGAATTCAAAAATAATCGCTCCAAAGGAGGTGGTTACAGCTGTCCTAGAAACCTATAGAAAACAAGAGGATGCAATCGACATTTCGCAAGTAGAAGGTTTTATTAGACAAATTTTAGGCTGGCGCGAATATATGAGAGGCATGTATTGGATGCTCATGCCGAACTATAAAAAAGAGAATTTTCTTGAAAACAAGAACAAATTACCAGACTTCTTTTGGACGGGAGAAACAAAAATGAATTGTTTGAAAAATGCAATTCATAATTCTTTAGACAATGGATATGCACACCACATTCAGCGCCTAATGATTACTGGGAATTTTGCACTGCTTACACAAATTCATCCAGATGAAATTGATGCCTGGTATTTGGGTATTTATGTAGATGCTATTGAATGGGTGCAATTGCCAAATACTCGTGGGATGAGCCAGTTTGCAGATGGCGGGAAAATAGCGACCAAACCTTATGTATCTTCTGGAAGTTACATCGGGAAAATGAGTAATTATTGCGATGCGTGTATCTACAATAAAACGAAGAAGTTTGAAGACGATGCGTGTCCTTTTAATACACTTTACTGGAATTTTTTAGAGGAAAAACAAGAAAAACTAAAGGCAAACTTTAGAATGAAAATGATGTACAGTGTATTGAACAAAATGTCTAATGAAGATCGAATCAAGATTGCAGAAAAAGCAAATCATATTATAGAAAATATAGATGCATATTAACAAAGAGGAAATACATGTTGTTTGGTTTAAACGTGATTTGCGTTTGCAAGATAATGAGGCAATTCAAAATGCATTGGCATCCAATAAACGCGTTCTTTTTTTATATGTCTTTGAAAATTCTTTAATCGCTGATCCTCATTATGACCAGCGCCATTGGAATTTCATCAAGCAATCTATTACCGCTTTAAACCTTGAACTAAAAAAATACAATACCAAAATACTGTGTGTGCAAACAGAGGTGGTAAACGCCTTCAATCAAATTTTTAATTCTTTTAAAATTGATACTGTATTTTCTCATCAAGAAACCGGTCTTTTAATTACTTACAATCGAGATAAAGAGTTTACCAGGTACTGCAGAAATAATTCAGTAGCTTGGAAAGAAAACAATAACAATGGTGTTTTAAGAGGCTTGTTGAATAGAGCAGACTGGTTTGATAAGTGGGACGATTATATGTATGATACGCAAATCAAAAATGAATTGCATACCAAATCATTTATTTCTTTTGAAGAAATCACACAACTAGAGAAATATTTTAAAACAGTGGATTTAGCAACTCCAAAACATCTTTATTTTCAAAAAGGAGGTACAAAAATGGCCTGGAGATATGCAGATACTTTTTTTGAAAAACGTCATGAAAAATACATGTATAACATCTCTAAGCCCGCCTTAGCTCGCGAAAGCTGCAGTAGACTATCACCTTATCTTGCGTGGGGAAATATTTCTATCCGTCAGGTATTTCAAGAAGCTACCAAATATAAAACAGATATAAATAAACGGCACTTAAGTGCATTTATCTCCAGACTCCGGTGGCAAGCCCATTTCATTCAAAAATTTGAAATGGAACATACCATGGAAAATGCCAGCATTAACAAAGGATATCAAAAATTAAAAAAGAGTGTTTCTTTGGAGTATCAAAAAGCTTGGGAAGCGGGAGAAACTGGATTTCCTTTGATTGATGCCTCGATGCGGTGTCTGAAAGAAACCGGCTATTTAAACTTTAGAATGCGCGCCATGGTGGTCTCTTTCTTTACGCATATTTTATGGCAACCTTGGCAAGCCTCCTCACAGCACCTTTCCAAATTATTTTTAGACTTTGAACCCGGAATTCACTTTTCTCAATTACAAATGAATGCTGGAGAAACCGGAATTAATATACTTCGAATTTACAACCCGATAAAAAACAGTATCGAACACGACGAAGATGGTACCTTTATAAAAAAGTGGGTTCCAGAACTTGCCCATTTGTCCATCCCTTTTATACATGAGCCTTATTTAATGACACCTTTAGATCAACAATTTAATAACTTCGAACTTGGTGTGCACTACCCTAAACCGATCGTAGACATTAAAGTAGCCCGTAAAAAAGCAAGTGATACCTTGTGGAATATGAGAAAAAATACAGCTGTACGTGAAGAAAGTGAGCGTATTTTAAAAAAACACATGCTCTCGGACAGAAATAGAGCGTTCAAGACTGACTAATTATCCCTGCTATTCAAACGATAATGTTCTGTTAATTTTTGTTTAATGTATTCTAAAAATAGTTAAACATACCTAATTTATTGTACATTTGGGTAATGCTATTTAACACAACCCTTAATAACAAAGATGCTACAGCTAATATTAATGAAATGCTGGGAAAATCTTACAGCTTTATAAAAGCAGTGAAGCTCGGTGGCGTTGGCTCTAAGCGGATGGTTATTGCTGCGGTAAGCCCTGGGTTTTCAAGTTTAATCAATGCAATTGCCGACATCAACTATGGCAATATAGAGCTCCGAGAAAAAGGGATTCTTGTGCATATTAATAAAGGACTAAAGAACTTTAGTTGGGCCATTCCATATTATCAATTACACACCTACAAAACGGAAGGATTTAGCATCCATGCCCAAGGAAATTTTGTGCGATTTAAAAACAATAAACTTTTAAAAGAAAATAAAAAATTTATCCAAAAAATAGTAAATTTTAAGATAGAAAATGACAAACAATACCAATACTATTAAATGGAAGAATTAGATAGTATCGCAGTCGATCGTATTATAGAAATGGCTTGGGAAGATAGAACAACTTTTGAGTCCATTCAATTTCAGTTTGGTTTGAAAGAACAAGAGGTCATTGATCTCATGCGAAAAGAAATGAAGTTAAAAAGCTTCAAAAATTGGAGGAAACGAGTACAGGGTAGAAAAACCAAACACGAGAAGTTAAGAACTTTTGCAAAAGGAAGATTCAAGTGCACCCGACAGCGCTCAATATCCAACAACTCTATATCAAAAAGATAAAAATCGTGCTTTGCTTTTAAGATTAGAGTACTTAAAGACAGCACCTAAAAAAGACACCATGATTGAAGAAACAAAAACAACGGAAAACACGAGGCAATTGAATGGATTTTCTCATGAGGATATTGGTGATGACCACCTTTTCACAGGGTTGCAAACTCCAATGAAAGCAAATGCATTTAAAATTTCTGACACCGATAAAAAGAAAAAGATTGCACATTTATTTTCAGAAATAATGGATGTCATGGGGCTTGATCTTACAGACGACTCCCTCAAAGGAACTCCCGAAAGAGTTGCTAAAATGTATATTGATGAGATTTTCTCAGGCCTAAACCCTGCGAACAAACCAAAGGTTGCTTTGTTTGATAATAAATATCAGTACCATCAGATGTTGGTAGAAAAAAACATCACTTTCTATTCAAATTGTGAGCACCATTTCGTGCCTATAATGGGCAAAGCACATGTTGCATATATTTCTTCAGGAAGAGTAATCGGACTGTCAAAATTAAATAGAATTGTGCAGTATTATGCGAAAAGACCGCAAGTTCAAGAGCGTCTAACGAACCAAATTGCTGAAGAACTGAAAGCAATTTTAAACACTGAAGATGTTGCAGTAATTATTGATGCAAAACATTTATGTGTATCTTCTAGAGGAATTAAAGATGATACCTCTGCTACCGTCACCTCTTATTTTGGTGGAAAATTTAATAGTACAGAAAAAATCACTGAATTACAAAATACCCTAAATTATTAATTATGGAATTAATTGAGAAAGCCTTAGAGTTCGAAACCAGAAAAAAAAGATTCCCCACAACCAGCGATCGCATCATGGCAGCAAGGGAAGCTAAAGAACTCATTTTAAGTATAAATGAAGAGTATAAAAAAAGTAAAGATGCCAAACTAATGGATCTTATGAAAAGATTGACCTTAATTAAGCAAAGAATTGAAAGACGTTTAAAAGGAAAACCTTTGACATCCTAAGAAATTAGTGCATATTTTTATTGCCTTTCTAAGTTTTATAATTATATTCACCCGATTATATAAACTGAAAAGTCATCATGAATTTATTAGAAAGAGCTGAAGAATTCGAACATAGAAAGTTCTCATTTAAAACAACCAGCGATCGAATTGTAGCGTCTAGAGAAGTGAAAGCACTTATTTTAGAGCTAAACGAAGTATATAAAGTAGATACAAATCCTGAAATAATGGATCAAATGAAGCGCTTGACGGCTGTGAAACAGAAAATTGAAAAGCGCTTGAAAGGAAGACCTTAAAAGCATATGAGAAAAATAGTTATAGTAGGCGGAAGCAAAGGAATAGGACAAGCGATTGTAAACTCCTTGCAAGATGAAAATTTAGTTGTAAATATTAGTAGATCAGCTCCTTCGCTACCGCACGCTAATCTAACCCACTATAATTGTGATATTCTTACAGATGATTTACCCGAAATTGACACCATAGATACACTCATCTATTGTCCTGGAAGCATCAATTTAAAACCAATTTCAAGATTAAAATTAGAAGATTTTAGAGAAGACTTTGAAATCAATGTAATAGGTGCAGTAAAAGCTGTGCAAAAATACCTTCCAAAATTAAAAAACGGAAGCAATCCATCCATTTTATTATTTAGCACCGTTGCTGCGAAGTTAGGAATGCCGTATCATGCGAGTATTGCAGCAGCAAAGTCTGCCGTGGAAGGTTTAACAAAGTCTTTGGGTGCAGAATTGGCTCCCACGATTCGTGTAAACGCCATTGCGCCTACAGTTACCGAAACAGATTTGGCGGCAAAACTATTGAGAAATGAAAAGATGATAGAAAATATCACCGAACGCCATCCCCTCAAAAAGTTCCTTAAACCTAGTGAAGTAGCAGATTTAGCAACCTTTCTAATATCAGAAAAAGCAAATTCCATTTCGGGCCAAATATTTGAGCTAGATTGTGGTATTGTAAGTTTCAAAATTTAAAAAATATGACAGACATCTATAAAATCAACATCAATAGTTTACAAAACAAGGCTATTGACTTATCCGAGTACAAAAATAAATACCTCCTTTTCGTAAACGTTGCTTCTAAGTGCGGATTTACCTCCCAATACAAAGAACTGGAAGAATTGTACACCATGCACAAGAAAAACTTAATGATTATTGGATCTCCATGTAATCAATTTGGAAGTCAAGAACCCGGAACAGCCGAAGATATTGAAGCTTTTTGCAAAGTTAATTTTGGAGTTTCCTTCTTAATGACAGAAAAGTTAGACGTGAAAGGGAGTCAACAACACCCACTTTACAAATGGCTAACCGACAAGAGTTTAAACAATTCGAAAAGCTCTTCAGTAAAATGGAATTTCCAAAAATATTTGGTTTCCCCAGAGGGTACCTTCGTTGATTATTACTTTTCAATTACAAAACCATCAAGTTCAAAAATCACTAAACACTTAATATAAAAGTTATGTTCGGAATATTTAAGAAAAAATCAGCAGCAGACAAACTTCAAGAAAAATATAAAAAAACAATGGAGGCGGCCTACAAGCTGCAATCTATTAATAGAACTGACAGTGATTCTAAATACAAAGAAGCAGACGATATTCTCAAAGAGATAGAAGCTTTAAACGAGGGGGCATAAGTAATGAAGCAATTGCGAAACACCCTACTTTTTTTAATCCTAAACTTTGGGGGTTTGGCTATTGGCAGCTGGCTCATGAATGGAGGCCCTCTTTCTGAATGGTATACTGAGCTAAACCAAGCACCTTGGACACCTCCAGGTTTCGTTTTTGGGATCGCTTGGACCCTGGTCATGTTTTTTTTCGCTGTCTATTTAGGGAAATTATCTACGGTCGAAAATACAAGAAAACAGACCATAGCCTTTTTCATTCAATTTATATTAAACGTAAGCTGGAACTATGTGTTTTTCAACCAACATCGTATCCTTTTCGCTTTCATTATTCTTGTTTTATTAACCACACTCCTATTTATTTATTATTTTAGAGGGAGTAAAAAACTTGGTAATTACAAATACCTATTGATCCCATATCTGATTTGGCTATGCATTGCCACCTCTTTAAATCTTTATATTTTAGTTCAAAATTAAAAATGAAAATATATACACTCCATAAAAAACAACAACTGCCGATTTCTTTAGACACCGCGTGGAAGTTTTTATCTAACCCAAAAAATTTAAAGATTATTACTCCGGACTATATGAGTTTTAATATTGTCTCTCATATAGACAGACCTTTATATACCGGTCAAATTATTCAATACATCGTGACACCGCTCTTAGGCATTAAAACAAAATGGGTTTCTGAAATCACCCATATTGAAGAAAAAAAATACTTTGTAGATGAACAAATGTATGGCCCCTATGCACTTTGGCATCACAAACACTTTATAAAAGAGATAGAGGGTGGCGTAGAAATGGAAGATATAATTGACTATAAAGTTCCCTTAGGTATTTTGGGTCAAATAGTTCATCCCTTTATTGTAAAACCTAAATTGGAAGAAATATTCAATTACCGACAGCAAAAACTAGAAGAACTTTTTGGCAGCTATAAAAAATGAAAGAATCTGTAAATATTTTTTGGTTCCGAAGAGATCTGAGGTTGGATGATAATGTAGGTTTTTACAATGCCTTAAAAAGTGAGCATCCAGTACTTCCTGTTTTTATTTTCGATGAAGACATTTTAACAAAACTTCCAAAACAAGATGCGCGTCTCAATTTCATATATGAAACGCTGCAAGAGATGCGGGCTACGTTAAAGAAAACACACAACAGTGGTATTGCCATGTTTTATGGAAAACCTACCGAAATTTTTAAAAAATTAGCATCAGCATATACGATAGACACCGTCTTCACAAATCGAGATTATGAGCCCTATGCTACCGAAAGAGATCAACAAATTGAAGAATTATTAACAAAGAATGCTATTAAATTTGAAACTTTTAAAGACCAGGTTATCTTTGAAAAAAATGAGGTCGTAAAAAAAGATGGCTTGCCTTATAAGGTGTACACTCCTTTTATGAAAGTTTGGAAAGAAAAATTTAAAACCTTTCATCTGGATTTTTACTATACAAGCTCTTTCCTGAAAAATTTAATTCAAGACACCAACCTGCCAAATTTAAGTTTAGCAGCCATTGGCTTCGAACCCGCTTCACAAAAAATTGAAAAGTATACGGTAACACCAAAGCTGATTCAAACCTATGAAGAAACCCGGAATTTTCCTGCACTAGATTCTACCTCAAAACTAGGACCTCATTTGCGTTTTGGAACGGTGAGTGTTCGTAAAATGATAGCGAAAGCAATTTCAGAGAAGAATGAAATTTTTTGGCAAGAATTAATATGGAGAGAATTTTTCATGCAGATTCTTTGGCATTTCCCACACACCTCAAAAAGTGCATTCAAGCCAAAATACGACCGCATCGATTGGCGTAATAATGAAGCTGAATTTGACATGTGGTGCAAAGGCCAAACTGGCTATCCTTTAGTTGATGCTGGAATGCGTCAGTTAAATGAAACTGGTTTTATGCACAATAGAATTCGGATGTTGGTAGGTAGTTTTCTCTGTAAACACTTGTTAATTGACTGGAGATGGGGAGAAGCTTATTTTGCAGAAAAGTTGCACGATTATGAAATGTCAAGCAACGTCGGCAATTGGCAATGGGTTGCAGGCTCTGGAGTAGATGCCGCTCCCTATTTTAGAATCTTTAATCCAACTACCCAAATTAAAAAGTTCGACAAAGACTTAATATATATCAAGAAATGGGTTCCTGATTTTCAAGAATTCACCTATGCAAAAGAAATGGTAGACCACAAAGAAGCACGAGAAAGATGCTTGTCTACTTACAAAGAAGCATTGCAATAAATACGTATAATATCTTTTGTTTCTGCAGGAAATTAGTTCCCTAAAAACCACCTAATCTCGCAACAAAAAGGAGCTCACTAAAAGAATTTTAAAAAACCCAACGATCTTAGTGTACCCCTTATTTCACTTTAATGTCTTTGTTAAGTATCCGTAAAAATTTAAAGTATCACGCGCTGTTCTGCAAAATAACTCCATAAAAACATAGGCTTCAGTTAGTTAAACAAGACCTCACTCTAAGTTATAATTGTTCCAAAAACGGTAATTCTTCGTTAAAGAAAAGTGACGTTAGGATTCCTATTTATTGCACAAAAAATAAATCATTTTTAGTTAGGCAGTGATCTAATTTTATATTTAATTTGCGCTCTTAAAACCAATTGCCGATGTAGCTCAGCTGGCTAGAGCAGCTGATTTGTAATCAGCAGGTCGTGGGTTCGAGTCCCTCCATCGGCTCTATTTATTGAAAAGCTTCAAATTTATTTTTGAAGCTTTTTCATTTCAAAGAAAAAGTGACAATCAACACCTCTACTCCTTTTTACTACTGCTATAAATACATTAAAAAAACATGGACTTATACACATCTTATCGCATCGTAAAACAACATTGTGGTCACTTTAAAAAAAACCCAGATAGCCTCTAAATTTAGTTTTTTATAATATCTTTACTTCCGAAAGTAACAATTGTATCAAAATCATAAATTTCTATGCTCATTATTGGAATTGCGGGTGGAACTGGAAGTGGTAAAACCACCGTTGTAAATCAAATTATAAAACAATTACCAACAGATGAAGTCTGTGTAATTTCCCAAGATTCATATTATAACGAAACGGATAACTTGCCCTATGAAGAAAGGGCTAAGATTAACTTTGACCATCCGAGAGCCATCGACTTTGATTTAATTATAAGACATCTAAAAGCGTTAAAAGCGGGAAACAACATCAATCAGCCGGTCTATTCATTTGTAACCCACAATAGAACAAAAGACACGATAAAAACACATCCAAGAAAGGTAGTCATCGTTGAAGGCATCCTCATTTTTAACAACAAAGAGTTAAGAGATTTATTTGATATAAAAATATTCGTACATGCAGAAACAGATGAACGTCTAATCCGAAGGCTAAAGCGAGATATTACAGAAAGAGGTCGAGATATTGATGAAGTCTTGAGCAGGTATCAAACCACATTAAAACCGATGCATCAGCAATTTATTGAGCCTACTAAGAATTTTGCAGATTTAATTATTCCGAATGATCGCTTTAATAACGTTGCCATCGATATTGTAAGAACAGTTATAAATGAACGACTATAGCGATGTCTTTAAAAAGCATAAAAAATAAAAAAGTATTTAAAATTTTGACGAACACCTTTGTCTTAATTTTTATTCCTTTCTTAGTATGGATGTTATTTTTTGACGAAAACTCGTACCTCACACACCGAAAATTCAATAAAGAAATAGAAGATTTGGAGCGTACAATCTCATTTTATCAGTTAAAAATAGCTTCGGATAAAGCAACCATTGATAAGCTAGGGGATTCCTTGCAATTAGAACGTTTTGCGAGAGAAACCTATCTGATGAAAAAAGAGAACGAAGATATTTACATCATAGAATTTGATACCCTACAAAAATAATGAGTGATTTCCTTTTTAGCGAATTTGAAGCAATCTCACCTGCTGCTTGGAAACAAAAAATTCAAGTGGACTTAAAAGGTGCAGATTATAATGATACACTACTTTGGAAAACAAATGAGGGGATTACAGTAAAGCCATTTTACACCAAAGAAGACACAACGTATCAGAAGCCAATTGCTGGAGAAGAAGGCTTTAGAATTTGTCAGACAATTAATATCACTAACGAGAAAGAAGAGAACCTCCTACTACTAGATGCCTTGGAAAGAGGTGTTACTGCCATACAGTTTATTGCAAAAAGGAAATTTGATCCTGCTGTTTTATTGGAAGGAGCAGACCTCACTGCATTAAAAGTTTACTTTAAATTTAATTTTTTAGATGCAGCGTTTACTGCTGAAATCGAAAAATTTAGCAAGGCAAAACACTGCTATTTTCAAATAGATATTTTAGGGAGTCTTGCAGAAGTAGGGAATTGGTTTGTAAGTTTAAAAGAAGATTATCGCCACTTAGAAAAGATCGTATCTTCCACAGACAACTCCATTGCGGTCTCTGCAGATCTTTATCAAAACGCAGGTGCCAATATGGTGCAGCAACTTGCCTACTCTTTGGCACATGCCAATGAGTATTTAAATCATTTTGGGGCAGAAAATGCCCATAAAATCCATTTTCAATTTTCTGTTGCGGGTCATTATTTTCATGAAATCGCAAAGCTCAGAGCTTTTCGTCTTTTATGGGAAGCACTCTTAAAAGAGTATGGTATTGAAAATATAGAAGCGCATATTTTTGTGCAACCCACCACCAGAAATAAAACCATTTATGATTACAATGTAAATATGTTGCGGACGACCTCTGAATGTATGAGTGCTATTTTAGGGGGTGCAGATACAATTTCTAATATTCCTTACAATCATATCTACGCAGAAAAAAATGAATTTGGGGAGCGGATTGCTAGAAATCAGCTATTAATATTGCAACAAGAAAGTGGTTTTCAAGAGGCACAAAACTTTGCTGAAGGAAGTTATTACATCGCATCCCTTAGCACACAAATGGCAGAGAAGGCTTTGATTATCTTTAAACAAATAGAACAGGGTGGTGGTTTTTTAAAACAACTAAAAGAGGGCAGTATTCAACGAAAAATAAAAGAAAGTGCGCGCAAAGAGGACACACAATTTCGTCACAAAGAACTCGTTTTATTGGGGGCAAACTTGTACCCCAATAAAGAGAATTTTATGCATGGAGATCTAACATTAGACCCCTTTATAAAACAGCGGAATATAAAAACATTATTCCCTCCAATCATCAGAAAAAGGCTTTCCGAAAATCTTGAAAAACAAAGATTACAGCAGGAAATCAGCCTATTGTAGAGCCACTATCAAAGGATCATCGCACGCAAACAATGTATAAAATAATTCCCAACGGCGAAAGGCATGCTGTTTAATACCCTTAGAAAATGAGTAGAAAACCAATTCAAAACATATCTCTTTCTAAAAAAAGCACTCCTAAAAAAGAAGCCTTTCAGCATGAAGGTTTTGTTGCGGGTATTGCCCCTAATCTAAGAGGTCCTTATTCCACCATGTTCGTGCGAAGACCCTGGACCATTCGGCAGTATGCTGGATTTTCTACCGCCCAAGAAAGCAATGCTTTTTACAAAAGAAATTTGGAAGCGGGTCAAAAGGGCCTTTCTGTTGCCTTTGATTTGGCGACACATAGAGGTTACGATTCTGACCATGCGCGCGTACAAGGAGATGTTGGAAAAGCAGGCGTTGCAATTGATTCTGTTGAAGATATGAAAGTGTTGTTTGATCAGATTCCCTTAGATAAAATGTCCGTTTCTATGACTATGAATGGTGCCGTACTTCCCATTCTAGCATTTTATATTGTAGCCGCAGAGGAACAAGGTGTTTCCCTAGAAGCACTCTCGGGAACCATTCAAAATGATATTTTAAAGGAATTCATGGTACGCAACACCTATATTTATCCGCCAGCACCTTCCATGAAAATTATTGCCGATATTTTTAAATATACCAGTTATAAAATGCCGAAGTTCAATTCTATTTCTATTTCGGGTTACCACATGCAAGAAGCAGGTGCCACCGCAGAAATTGAATTGGCATATACACTTGCTGATGGATTAGAATACATAAAAAAAGGGATTGCGGCCGGAATGGATATTGATGCATTCGCTCCGCGATTATCGTTTTTCTGGGCGATTGGAATGGACCATTTTACAGAAATCGCCAAATTACGAGCAGCAAGAATGCTGTGGGCAAAAATTGTAAAACAATTCAATCCTAAAAACCCAAAATCACTTGCACTTAGAACACATTGTCAGACGAGTGGTTGGAGTTTAACACAGCAGGATCCTTTTAACAATGTAGCCAGAACAACAATAGAAGCGATGGCTGCAGCTTTTGGAGGCACTCAAAGCCTTCATACAAATGCACTTGATGAGGCCATTGCACTGCCCACAGATTTTTCTGCAAGAATTGCAAGAAATACACAAATTTATCTGCAGGAAGAAACACACATTACAAAAACAGTAGACCCTTGGGCAGGAAGTCACGAGGTTGAAAAGCGTACAGAAAACATCGCACACAAAGCTTGGAAATTGATGCAAGAAGTAGCAGCTTTGGGAGGTATGACGGCAGCCATTGAAAAGGGCATTCCTAAAATGAGAATTGAGGAGGCAGCTGCAAAAAAGCAAGCAAAAATTGACAGTGGCCAGGACGTAATTGTCGGTGTCAACAAATACGAACTGGACCAAGAAGATCCTTTACATATTTTAGAAGTTGACAATGAAGCTGTGCGCACCTCTCAAATTGAAAGACTCACCACATTAAAAGCGCACCGCAATAAAAGAAATGTCGAAAATGCACTGAACGCTTTGACAGCCGCTGCAACTTCGGGGAAAGAAAACTTACTAGAACTTGCAGTAAATGCGGCTAGAAATAGAGCTACCTTAGGAGAAATTTCGGATGCTTTAGAACTCGTATTTGGAAGACACAAAGCAATCCATCAAACCATATCAGGCGTGTACAGTAAAGAAATAAAAGAAGATCCTTTGTTTAAAAAGGCTAAAGAGATGGCCAATACTTTTGCGGAGTTAGAAGGAAGGCGTCCAAGAATTATGATTGCTAAATTAGGGCAAGATGGACACGACAGAGGAGCCAAAGTAGTAGCCACAGGCTATGCAGACTTGGGCTTTGACGTTGATATTGGCCCTCTTTTTCAAACACCAAAAGAAGCAACGAAACAAGCAGTAGAAAATGATGCGCATATTTTAGGAATTTCCTCCTTAGCTGCGGGTCACAAAACATTAGTACCTCAAGTAATCGCAGAGCTTAAAGCCCACCATCGAGAAGATATCATGGTCATTGTTGGTGGGGTAATCCCAGCCCAAGACTATCCATTTTTATTTGATGCCGGTGCGGTTGGAATATTTGGCCCAGGAACTAAAATAGCACAGGCTGCCATAGACATGCTTCGCATCTTAATTGACAGTGTCCCTGAATAAATACCTTCTCCATCTAAAAAATAAGAGAGGCTTTTTATGAAAACTTTAGTACTTAAAAATACCAATATCTACAAGGGTACTTGTGCTTTTATGCTTAAATTTGCAACTCGTTTAAAAAGCAATTCAAAAGAATGAAAAAAATTTTCAATTTTCTATATTCTACTCGATTAACCGCCGTTCTATTTATCGTATATGCCGCCGCAATGGCCGTTGCTACCTTTATAGAAAATGATTTTGGCACCCAGACTTCCAAAGCACTTGTCTACAATGCTTGGTGGTTTGAAGCAATCATGGGTTTCTTCATTATTAATTTCTTTGGGAACATCTTTAGGTATCGCTTACTTCGAAAAGAAAAATGGCCTGTTTTAATGTTCCATACCTCCTTCTTATTAATTTTAGTGGGTGCTGGAATCACGCGTTATGTGGGTTACGAAGGAATTATGATTATTGAAGAAGGGGAAACTACCAGCAAATTTTTAAGCGAAACTACTTATTTAAACGCAGTTGTAGACGATGGGAATACTCAAAAACCAGCAATCAATAGTCCCATCATGCTGTCGGCTTGGGGAAGCAATTCTTGGTCGCACTCGGATCGCTTTAAAACAAAAGAAAAAAATATTGACTTTAAATTTGAATTGGTTTCTTATGTTCCGTGGGCGGAAAAAAAATTAATTGAAGATGAAAATGGTATTGACCATCTGTTCTTTGTGGAATCTTCAGACGGAACCCGCCATGAACATTGGATAGAAAAAGGAACCATCCAAAATATTCATGGTATTTTAGTGGGTTTTGATACCGAAGAAAACAATGCTTCGATCAGTTTCACAGAAAAAAATGGTGTTCTGCAAATGCTCTCAAAAGAAACGGGAGACTGGTTCCGAATGGCAGATCAAGAAAAGGGGAAAATTGTAAAAGACTCCCTACAAGATTTTCAGTACTTGACACTTCACAATATTGGAGAAATGCAATTTGTAATTCCTAGACCTTCAGAAAAAGGAATTATGACCACGGTTAGTGGCCCTAAAAATGATAAGGTACAAGACGTAATCATCCTCGATATTATTACAGATACAGAAAGAGAACGCGTAGAATTAACTGGAGGAAAATTTAATACTGACGGATCTAAAGAAGTGCAAGTTGGCGATTTGAATTTTCGACTGCTCTATGGTGCGAAAATTTTAGAAACTCCTTTTAGTATTAAATTAAACGATTTTCAATTAGACAAATACCCAGGTTCTGAGAGTGCCGCGGCCTATGCCAGTGAAGTAACGGTGATTGATCCTTTAGAAACCTTTGATTATAAAATTTATATGAACCATATTTTAGACCATAAAGGCTATAAGTTTTTCCAAGCAAGTTACGACTTGTCTGACGGAAAAGAAGAAACACATCTTTCTGTAAACCATGATTTCCTCGGAACTTTTGTGACGTATTTAGGGTACTCTTTGTTGTACATCGGTATGATTACGATTCTATTTGCAAAACACACACGTTTTGATGTTTTAAAGAAGAGCTTGCAGAAAATCAAGAAAAAGAAATTGACCATGTCTATTGTTATGGCCTTGTTCCTCTCTGCTTTTACCTTTGCGCAACAGGACAACAACCATCAAAACAAGAAAATTACCAACCACCAGATAGATTCTATTTTAAAGGCCAACATGGTGGATGTACAACATGCCGAAAGCTTCAATAAATTAGTAATTCAAGATGCAGGTGGCCGCATGAAGCCAGCACATACATTTGCTTCTGAATTGGTTCGAAAAGTCAGTAAAACCGAACAATTTAAAAACATGGAGCCCAGTCAGGTTTTACTATCCATCATAGAAAATCCTCGACTTTGGTTTGAAGTTCCTATTGTCTATTTAGAAGCAAAAAATACGGAGATCAGGGCACTTATAGGAGTTTCCGACACCGCCAAGTACGCGGCTTTATCAAATTTTATAACGCCAAGAGGAACCTATAAAATCAAAGAAAAGGTTGCAGCCGCACAAAAGAAAAAAGTGCAAAATAAATTTGAAAAAGACATTATTAAAATTGATAAAAGAGTCGGATTATTATACAGCGCTATTGGTGGAGGAATCTTAAAAATCTACCCCGTTCCCGGTGACGAGAATAATACCTGGGTTTCTCAACCAGAAACCTCGACTGCCAATTTCAAAGGCACAGACTCTGTTTTTGTGCGCCAATCTTTACCGGTATATATTCAATTTTTGCAGAAAGCGAAGAAAACAAATGACTATAGCGAAGCCAATAAAATTTTAGAGGGAATCAAAACCTTTCAACGAAAATTTGGAGCGGAAGTAATCCCGACAAAAAAAACCATTGCTTTAGAGATTTCATATAATAAGATACAACCTTTTCAGCAACTTGCTAACTATTATGGATTTGCGAGTTTATTTCTAATCATTTTTGTGATCTGGCAAATTTTTAATTCTAAAAAATGGATCAATACGATCGTAAAAGTATTGACTTTCATTGTCCTAGGACTTTTTGTCTTCCATACATTAGGATTGATTTCGCGCTGGTACATTAGTGGAAATGCACCCTGGAGTAATGCCTACGAATCTATCATTTACGTTGCTTGGGCCACCATGTTATTTGGAATTTTCTTTGGAAGAAAATCTGCATTAACACTCACTGCAACTACATTTCTAACAGCAATCATCTTGACTTTTGCGCATCAAAACTGGCTAGACCCAGCCATTGCGAACCTGCAACCCGTTTTAAACTCTTGGTGGCTTTTAGTCCATGTTTCTATCATTGTTGCCAGTTATGGTCCTTTTTCTCTAGGAATGATTTTAGGTATTTTCGCACTCTTCTTGATGGCATTTACCAATGAGAAGAATAAAGAGAAAATGGATTTGAATATTAAAGAAATTACCGTGATTAATGAAATGGCGGTGACTATTGGATTGATCATGCTTACCATTGGAAACTTTTTAGGAGGGATGTGGGCCAATGAAAGTTGGGGACGTTATTGGGGGTGGGATCCAAAAGAAACTTGGGCACTTATTTCTATTATGGTCTATGCTTTTGTGTTGCACATGCGCTTGATTCCTGGATTGCGAGGACGCTATACCTTTAACCTGTGGTCTGTACTGGCATATGCCTCTATTATGATGACCTATTTCGGTGTGAATTTTTACCTCTCTGGATTGCATTCTTATGCCAGTGGAGACCGGGTGATTACGCCCGCTTCTGTGTATTACTCCTTAGGGTTTATAACAATTTTAGGAACTGTAGCCTTTATTAAATATAAAAAATATTATAAAAATTAATTTTAAAGAGAAGTACTGCAGTATTTTCAGAAGAAAATGTATTTTTGTCACAATAAATAAATCAACACTTCTCAGATAAGCAGGAGATCAGAAAATAAAACAACCTATGTTTCACAAAAATATAAAATTAATTATAGCCGGTTTAATTGCTGTTTGGGCAGTCTATGAATTCAGCAAAGTGCATATTATGAATGGAATTTCTATCCTCCTATTGGCAGGACTTTTTGTTTTATTCTATTTTAAAAATGAATTCATTCTCTTGTCTTTTTTACAACTACGAAAGCAAAACTTTGCAGGGACTAAAAAATGGTTGGACTACATTAAAAACCCAGAAACTGCTTTAACCGTAAAACAACAAGGATATTACAATTACTTGCATGGTATTATGTTGAGCCAGACGAATATCACACAAGCCGAGAAGTACTTGCGTAAAGCCGTAAAACTAGGTTTGTCTATGGACCACGATATGGCGATGGTAAAATTGCAGTTGGCAGGAATTTCAATGACTAAGAGACGCAAGCGCGAAGCGACAAATTTAATGGCAGAAGCTAAAAAATTAGACAAAAACGGCATGCTCAAAGAACAAATGCAAATGATGAAGCAGCAAATGAAAAAGATTTAAAGCTACTTATAATCGCATAAAAAAAACCGATGAAACTAAGTTTCATCGGTTTTTTTTATCTCTAAAAGTGCCC
>TARA_B110000503_G_scaffold143750_1_pt1 | contig 22107 bp, 22 predicted proteins | sample TARA_B110000503 | Tara Oceans TARA_B110000503 (sample SAMEA4397472) | marine metagenome | biome: Polar Biome; feature: [SRF] surface water layer (ENVO:00010504); material: water (ENVO:00002006), including particulate matter (ENVO:01000060) such as... | depth 5 m | reverse complement strand
AAGGAAAAGGCCACTACCGAGAAAAGTAAAACACGCACACGCAACCAAAAAAATATTGGTAAGCGTCGAGCAAAAGCAACGGGGGAAACCGTTGTCGTCAATGACGGCTTCACTCCACTGAAAAAAAAGAAACCGCGCGAGTGATTTCTGATTTGATTTAGACTCATGTACTGAATGTCAGCTGGAAGATAACACTATGCCCAACCCCCTACTTGAACCACACCTGCTCCCGCCATTTTCACGCATTCAACCAGAGCACGTGGAACCCGCCATCAGGCAGCTGATCGAGACCAACAAACTCCGCATTGAAGAACTATTGGCTACCGATAAGGGCTACACCTGGGGCAACCTTCTGCAGCCAATAGAAGAGCTTGAAGACGGACTGGCTAAGGCTTGGTCTCCGGTGTCGCACCTCAATAGCGTGTGCAACAGCGAAGCACTGCGCGAGGCCTACAATGCCTGCCTGCCACTGCTGTCTGAGTACAGCACATGGATGGGGCAGCACAGTGACCTGTGTGCCGCCCACCAACAGATAGCCGAGGGGAAGACATTTACAACCCTGAATACGGCACAGCAAAAATCCATCAATCAATCGCTGCGAGACTTCCGACTTGCGGGGGTTGCCCTACCACCGGACAAGAAGAAAGATTACGGCGAGCTACGACAGCGCCTGTCCAAGCTGGGCAGTACATTCGGAGAAAACGTACTCGATGCTACGAGTGCCTGGTCTAAGCAGGTGACGGCAGAGCAACTGCGTGGCTTGCCTGGGACGGCAATGGCCAGTGCCAAGCAGGCAGCGGTTGCGGCGGGACATCAGGACTACCTGATCAATCTTGAATTCCCGTCACTGTCACCCGTACTGAACTACTGCGATGATCGAGAGTTGCGGGAAACGGTCTACACCGCACACTGCACAAGGGCGTCAGAACTAGGACCAAACGGTGGCCAATGGGACAACACCGCGCTCATCACGGACACGCTGCAACTGCGCAGTGAACTGTCGCAGCTACTAGGATTTGAAAACTACGCAGCACTGTCTCTCGCGACAAAAATGGCTGAATCTGCGGCTAGCGTTGTGGATTTCCTGCAGCAGCTGGCAGAGCAGTCCCTCTCGCAGGCGAAAGAGGAGTGGCGAGAACTGGTGGAGTTTGCGCGCAATGATAGCGGCCTGACTGACCTGCAATCCTGGGATGTGGGCTACTACAGCGAAAAACTACGTCAAAACCGCTACCAAGTGTCGCAAGAAGATATACGACCCTACCTGCCGGTGAACCGGGTTTTGCCCGGCCTGTTCGAGGTGGTGAGGCGTCTTTATGGGGTCGATGTTAACGAAGTAGAGCACTTTGATTCTTATCACCCTGACGTCAAACTGTTCGAGTTGCTGCGCGATGGCGAAGTCATCGCCCGCTTTTTTCTTGATCTGTATGCCCGGGCACATAAACGCGGCGGCGCTTGGATGGACGACTGCAGGGTAAGACGCGAGACTCCCGAGGGTCTGCAAATTCCAGTTGCCTATATGGTGTGTAATTTTACGGCTCCGGTAGGGGACAGCCCAGCACTGCTCACCCACAACGAGCTCACTACCCTGTTCCATGAGTTCGGCCATGGGCTGCATCACATGTTGACACGCCAAACGGTAGCAGCAGTGTCAGGTATCAATGGCGTTGCTTGGGATGCGGTAGAGCTGCCCAGTCAATTTCTGGAAAACTGGTGTTGGGAACGCGAGGCTCTAGCGTTTATTTCAGGTCATCATGAGACAGGAGAAGCGCTGCCGGAGGCAATGCTGGATAAACTATTGGCGGCGCGAAATTTCCAATCAGGCATGACGATGATGCGACAACTGGAGTTCTCTCTGTTCGATTTCCGCTTACACCTAGAATGGGGAAGCGGCACTTTTGAATCCGTACAAAGCCTTTTGGATCAGATACGACAACAGGTGGCTGTAACCTCACCCCCGGTATTTAACCGGTTCCAAAATGCTTTCTCCCACATCTTCGCTGGCGGCTACGCCGCCGGATACTACAGCTACAAGTGGGCAGAAGTATTGTCAGCGGACGCATTCTCCCGCTTCGAGGAAGACGGCATCTTCAACGCCGCGACCGGCGCTGCCTTCAGAACAAGTATTCTTGAGGCCGGCGGCTCGAAAGAGCCGATGGAATTATTTATTGCCTTCAGAGGTCGCGGGCCGAGCATTAAGCCACTGCTTCGGCATTGCGGTATTAGCGGCTAATCGTAGCGGCACCTGTCAGTCGCTGTGCCAATGGGCACAGCCCTTCTGCCCGGGCCCAGAGGCGACACAAAGTTCAACCTCGCGCAAGTCATCCCCCGCACTCTCGTCGAGTAATTTACCCAAAAGATAGCGAGAAAACTCCTCCACAGTGGCATTACGAATTGGAAGGACTTGTGTGTCACTTTGCAGGAAAAGTATCTCCTGCCCGTCATATCGCACGCAATAGCACGAGCCGGACTCAACCACCTCCTGATAAGGAGACTCACCGGCCAGCAGCGTATATTCATCCAATGCGTCGCACAGCACTGCGAGGCGGTTCTTGTATACGTTATAATCTGCAGAAAACCCGTTATAGCCCATCGGGGCTACAATTTTCGCCGAGACCGAATAATTATGCCCATGCAAGCGCTCACGTTCAGTCGCAGAAAAAATAGTATAATGGGCTGCCGAAAACTTGTGGCTTTCTTTATCGATATACAAAGTAGTCAATTCTTCCATAGGCATAGTTTAACGGAGCTGCAGCTTGACGTCACGATAGAAATCACGGAGCCTCATTATTTCGCGAACACAGCTTGACGGCAGAACGCCGTATCAGGCGTTAAGGATTATGAAAAATGAAAGTAGCAATAATTACCGGTGCCAGCGTGGGCATAGGAAGTTCGACAGCTCAAACATTCCTCAATGAGGGCTTTACCGTATTTAATCTCGCTCGTCGCCAGTGTGCGATCGACGGGGTTACTAGCCTCCGTTGCGATCTTAGCAGCCAAACATCCATTGATACTGCCTGCGATACGCTGAAAAAAGCCCTGACAGACTGCTCTGAGGCGACCTTAATCCACAATGCCAGTCAGATGAAAAAGGACAGCGTGGGCGACTGCAGCAGCGATAGTCTGAACCAGGTGATGGCAACCAACGTGATTGCCGTCAACAGTCTTAATCAGCACCTGCTGCCGCTAATGCCGACATCGTCAAGCGTACTGTATATCGGTTCTACACTTTCAGAAAAAGCCGTACCCGGCTCCTTCAGCTATGTCATCAGCAAGCATGCCCAACTGGGGATGATGCGCGCTACTTGCCAGGACCTGATGGGCAGTGGTCTTCATACCGCAATGATCTGCCCTGGCTTCACCGACACCGAAATGTTACGCACACACCTAGGCAGTGACCCTAGTATTGAGGCAGGCGTCGCCGCGATGAACAGCTTCAACCGCCTTATCGAGCCCGAAGAAATCGCCGAACTGATCCGCTGGGCCCATCACAACCCTGTCATCAATGGCGCTGTACTGCATGCCAACCTCGGCCAAAAGGAAAACTGAACCATGATCTCACCTGTTGACCTGACCGCACGTCAAGAACCGGTGTTTTTCATGCTGACGGTGCGGTTATGCAAAATTTAACGGTCACCCTCATTCAGTGCGAACTTACCTGGGAACAACCTGAGGATAATCGGCGACAGATCGGAACGATAATTGATGACATCAAAGGGCATACCGATCTCATTGTACTGCCAGAGATGTTCACTACCGGCTTCTCCATGAACGCGTTGGCCAATGCAGAACAACCTGGCGGGGCCACCGAGCAATGGATGCTGGAAATGGCCCAGCGACTCGATTGCGCAATCACCGGCAGCATTGCGGTACGCGAGGGCAAGGGCGTATACAACCGCATGCTATTTGCTACACCTGCCGGCGTTGAGCACTACGACAAGCGTCATCTATTTCGCATGGCAGGTGAAGATAAGCGTTATCTGCCGGGCCAGAGTAGAGTAATTGTTCAGTGGCGAGATTGGCGCATCAACTTGCAGGTGTGTTACGACCTGCGCTTCCCTGTGTTCAGTCGTAATTGCGAGGATTACGACCTAGCCCTCTATGTCGCCAATTGGCCGACACAGCGACAATCCCACTGGCGCCAATTACTCATTGCCAGAGCCATAGAGAATCTGGCTTGCGTGGTGGGTGTCAATCGTATCGGGGCCGACGCACGAGGACTTAGCTACAGCGGGGGCAGTCTAGCGGTGGCCTCAGATGGTGAAATTTTGCTGGACGCCCACAACGACAACAATGCTTTTCAGGTCGTTCTCGACGGTGCTGCACTGCAACTTTATCGTGACAGATTTCCCTGCCAGTTAGATGCAGACAGCTTCCAACTCCAGTGACCGGTTAATCTGTATTTTTCAATTCAGTTGCGGCCTACCAACCCAATGCCTCTTTGACAAACGGGATAGACAGCGACCTCTTCTCGGCGAGAGAGGCCTTGTCCAACGTCTCTAGCACGTGCAGCAGCTGATCCATGGCGCGCGGCGCGCGGCTGACGATATAAGATGCGACACTCGGGGCCAGAGACAAACCCCTGCGGCTGGCCCGAAATTGCAAGATAGCCTGTTTGTCGTGGTCTTCCGGCTGCGCCAATTGGTAGACAATGCCCCAAGACAAACGCGAGCGTAGATCTTCCAAATTGACGGTCAGCGCACGAGGGGCAGCATCTGCCGCCACGATCAGCCGACATCCCCGCTGACGAGCGTCGTTATACAGATTGAATAAAGCCTGCTCCCAGTTCGCATCACCTAGCACCACATGGATATCATCGATACAGATCCGATCCAGGTTTTCCACCCCCTGTAACACGTCCCGAGCTGCATACTGGCGCAAGTCCGAGAGAGGCAGGTAAATCGTTTCGGCTTCCGGTTCATGGCAGCTTGCCTGCAGCAGATGAGACTTTCCCGTACCGGCTGGACCGTATAAGTAAATGACCGACTCACCAGAAGGGTCCAACTGGTTCTGCAGGGCCCCCACCAAGGGCTGAACCTTCGGCAAAGCCAAAAAGTTGTCCAGTGTGGCGTCGTCGCGCAGACGCACCTCAAGCGATAATTGATGCTTTAGCGAATGGCTCGCCACGTTTACGGGGGGGTCTACCTCTGCCATCGGTAGCTCAGCACCGCATCCAATTCAGTCGTTGGAACGAGCAGGAGATTTTCATTGAGTTCTATAATCGAAGACAGTTGTTCGGCGTCTGTCTGCGCTCGCAGGCGAAACCGAACCCTATCTCCCTGTATCTGTTTGATAATGACTTCTTCAACCAACTCTAGGTTTCCCAACCAACTCGCGATAGCCGCATACTCTGCATAGGTGAAAACGCCGATGACCGACATGTGCATATCCCCGTCTTCACCGGTTGTGGGCGCCACAGCATATCTGGAGGCCATTGCGCTGGCGACAATATTGACGCCATCACGCATGAATGCCGGCAAATCGTCAACAGTGACGGATCGATTGACGCGACCGTCCTGATAAAAATAGCTCCAGTCGCCCGCGGACTTCCCCTCGCCCACACTCGCCAGACGGCCTGCCACTATGTCCTGTGCGTTATAACGTGCGGAGGCCGCTTGGATAGCTGCTGCATTTAGACGCCAGGTATCATTGAGGCTCAGCGCTGCCATATCTTCAAGGTCAAATACCGGGAGCTGCACCGGCACGCCGCGACGGGAAAATGCTTCGATTAGCTCCTGCGCCTCGTCGGGCCAATTATCACTATCGACGAAATGTCTGCCCTGCTCATCCTCAACCACCACCCATGCCAGTACCAGCGGACGGCTGGCCGTCCACAGCGGCGCGCCCGACTGCCTCACTAGGTCAGTGACATACTCACCGTCAAACTCAAACCGCACCGAAAAGCCCACTTCGGGCAGCTCATTGCGCGTATAAACGTATTGCTGCACATGCGCGCGGGGATCTGATAACGCCTTAACGATCACCGGGTTGGCAAGCAATAGGCGCGAGCCAGACACTTTCACCAATACTTCAGTCAGGGCCTGACTGGCCGCAGCCGTCAGCGCTTTAGACCCTTGATTTGCCACAGGCACACTGGCCGAGTGCAGATCCCGCACCATCTCCGCCCAGGCATTCCCTGCCAACAGCAGAGCCAGCAATACATATGTCAATGCTATCCGCGTCCCTTTCACCCTATTCTCCAAATGCTCCCACCGACAGGCGTATTGTAGCAGCACTAACGTGCGCCGGGCATATTCTGCCTTTAAAGAGTGAGTCTGAGGTGAGGTGCCCACTACCCGATAAAAACAAACACGACAAAAATCGACACGACTGGACCCCGAATATCAATTCATGAGTGCGCTCGCGTACCATGCACGATAAAATACCCAACCCTACCCATCAGCCAACATTTTACTGGACCCCACCTAATGAGCGATGAGAACGCGAAGAACGCCCTGAGTTACAAAGACGCAGGGGTCAATATTGACGCCGGTAACGCACTGGTAGAACGAATCAAAGGGGTGTCGGCCCGCACTATGCGACCGGAAGTCATGGGTGGCCTAGGGGGATTCGGCGCTCTGTGTGAAATTCCTGCCGGCTATAAACAACCGGTGCTTGTGTCGGGTACGGATGGCGTAGGCACCAAACTTCGCCTGGCGATGGCAATGGGCATTCACAATACAATAGGTATTGATCTGGTCGCCATGTGCGTAAACGATCTCGTGGTGGCGGGCGCAGAACCGCTGTTCTTCCTTGATTACTACGCTACGGGTGCGCTCAATATCGATACCGCTGCTGATGTGGTCACTGGCATAGGTAAAGGCTGTGAGCTGGCAGGTTGCGCACTGGTCGGCGGCGAGACGGCCGAAATGCCCGGCATGTATGAGGGTGACGACTACGACCTGGCCGGATTTTGTGTCGGTATAGTGGAAAAATCAGAGATTATCGACGGCAGTACAGTGGCCACAGGCGACATCTTACTTGGTATTGAAAGCAGCGGGCCACACTCCAACGGCTACTCACTGATTCGAAAAATACTAGAAGTGAGCGGTGCAGATTTGCAACAAACGCTGGGAAAGACCACCCTGGGACAGGCCCTGCTGACGCCCACCACAATCTACGTCAAAGCTCTGCTGGCTTTGTTCGCGGAAGTTCCGGTGAAAACTCTGTCCCATATCACCGGTGGTGGACTGCTAGAAAACCTGCCCCGTGTCCTGCCAAAAAACTGTAACGCGCTTATCGAAACGGGCAGCTGGCAGTGGCCTGAGATATTCCAATGGCTTCAGACTCAGGGCAATGTCGAAACAACCGAAATGTATCGCACCTTTAACTGCGGCGTTGGCATGGTGCTGTGTATCGCACCTCAGCATGTGGAGAAGGCCCTTTCAATGCTGATCGCAGCGGGACACAATGCCTGGGAAATTGGCCGTATTACCCAGGGTGATAATCAGGTAGAACTGCTGCCGTGAGTTCACAGGTGCCGGCTCGCCTGGCCATTCTCATCTCCGGGCATGGAACGAATTTGCAGGCTTTTATCGACGCTTGCGCCCGCGGTGAACTGGCCGCTCAGATAGGCATCGTCATCAGCAACAATCCTGAGGCCGCTGGTCTGCAGCGCGCAGAGAGTGCCGGGCTCGCCACCCGTGCTATCGATCACCGCAACTTCGCAACACGCGAGGAATTCGACCAAGCATTGGTCAATGAACTTCGCGCCTTCTCAATTGATCTGGTGGTGCTGGCGGGTTTTATGCGAATTCTGACCCCTGTGTTGGTTGAGCCCTTTGTAGGACGTTTATTCAATATTCACCCCTCCCTACTGCCCAGTTACCCGGGGATGCACACGCATCAGCGCGCTCTAGATGCAGGCGACGCCGAAGCCGGGGCAACGGTACATTTTGTGACGCAGGAACTGGATGGTGGGCCGCCTGTGCTTCAGTGCCGGGTGCCGATTTTGCCCGATGATACTGCAGAGAGTCTGGCCGCCCGAGTGTCGCTAAAGGAACACACGCTTTATCCGATCGCGGTGCGCTGGTATTTGCAGGGACGCCTGCAGCTAACCGGTGAGGGCGCAACACTGGATGGCCGTGCGATTCCCGCTAACGGCATTCAGTACACGGCTGGCTTGCGCTAGCGGGGGGTGTCTCAGTGAGTGCAGCTCACGCCTTGGGCAGAGTCACGCCGCGCTGGCCCTGATACTTGCCGCCGCGGTCCTTATAACTCACCTCACAGACCTCATCCGACTCAAAGAATAGCATTTGTGCGACCCCTTCGTTGGCGTAAATCTTCGCTGGCAAAGTGGTCGTATTGGAGAACTCCAAAGTGACATGGCCTTCCCACTCGGGCTCCAGTGGCGTGACATTCACGATGATGCCACAGCGGGCATAGGTCGACTTACCCAGACAAATCGTCAGCACATTGCGCGGGATACGGAAGTACTCCACGGTACTCGCTAGCGCAAAAGAGTTCGGTGGAATGACGCAAACATCGCCTACCACATCCACAAAACTACCCTCATCAAAACTCTTCGGGTCCACTGTCGCCGAATTAATATTCGTAAACACTTTAAACTCGCGGGAGCACCTTACATCGTAACCATAGCTAGATGTGCCATAAGAAATCAGCCGCCTGTCGCCATCAGCGCGTACCTGACCGGCCTCGAACGGCTCAATCATGCCATGCTCGGTGGCCATTTCGCGAATCCACCTGTCTGCCTTGATACTCATGTGTAATTCACCTGCTCGCTCAATTAGTCGTCAGAGATTTTTATTTCAGGAAACTGACGCACGCCGTTATCCTCTTGGGCCGCTAACGCCTCTCGCACCGCAGCCGCAGCATCCAGATACAGTTTAGCCTCAGGCGATTGCGGGGCAGCAACCACGGTGGGACGTCCGGCATCCGTCTGTTCTCGTATCGAAAGCGTCAGCGGCAAACTGGCCAGCAATGGCACGCCGTAATCTTTTGAAATACGATCCCCGCCCTGCTGGCCAAAAATATGCTCATGATGTCCGCACTCACTACAAATATGCACCGACATATTCTCTATAATCCCCAATACTGGGACGTCCACCTTACGGAACATCTCAATACCTTTGCGCGCGTCGAGTAGAGCAATATCCTGCGGCGTAGTCACGATTATCGCACCGGCTACCTTGGCCTTCTGCGACAGGGTAAGCTGAATATCGCCTGTTCCAGGCGGCATATCAATCACCAGATAATCAAGCTCACCCCACAGGGTCTGCTCCAGCATTTGCGCCAGAGCGCCGCCCGCCATCGGTCCACGCCATACCATCGGGGTACGGTCATCCACTAGGTATCCCATAGACATGGTCTTCAAACCGTAAGCCTCCACCGGCAGAAGGTGCTGATCGCCCTGCTGTTCGGGACGATGGCCCGAAGGGATACCGAGCATCAGCTGTTGACTGGGCCCATAAATATCGGCATCCAATAGTCCCACTCGCGAGCCCATGGCGCTGAGAGCCAAGGCCAGATTGACCGCCGTAGTGGACTTGCCCACGCCCCCTTTACCGGAAGCAACTGCAACAATGTGTTTAATCTGATTCATCAATACCTGTAAGCGCTGTGAGACTGGACCGAGAGCATTGGGCCAGCATTTTCCGGCCCGCCAGTATAGAGACATGCTGTGCGTTCAACAATGGCACCCTAACAACTGCCACGGATGAAACTCCCGCGCAAAAACGCTACAATGAGCGCCGTTTTATGAAGCAGATGACCCTCATGGCAGCACCCGCTCCACGCAAAATCCTCGTTACCAGCGCATTGCCCTATGCCAATGGCTCTCTGCATTTGGGACACCTGCTGGAACAAGTGCAGACCGACATCTGGGTGCGGTTCCAGAAGTCCCGCGGGCACCATTGTATTTACATCTGTGCCGACGACGCCCACGGCACCGCTATCATGCTGACAGCAGAGAAACTGGGGATAAGCGCCCAGCAGCAGATCGACAGCATCAAACAAGAACATTTGCGTGACAGCACCGGCTTCCTCATCGGCTTTGACAATTTTCATACTACCCACAGCGAAGAAAATCGTTTCTGGTGCGAGGCGATTTACCAGCGGCTGAAGGAAAACAACCATATTGCTACTCGGACGATTACGCAGGCGTTCGATCCGGAAAAACAACTATTCCTCGCCGACCGCTTCATCAAGGGCACCTGCCCACGCTGTAGAATCGAGGATCAGTACGGCGACAACTGTGAGGCCTGCGGAGCCACTTACAGCCCGATGGAGCTGATCAACCCGGTGTCAGCCATATCGGGAGCAAAACCCATAGAAAAAGAGTCTACCCATTTGTTCTTCAAACTTCCTGAATTTGAGGCAATGCTTAAGGAATGGCTTAACTCCAATACACTGCAACCGCAGGTCGCCAACAAACTCCGGGAGTGGACGGAGGCGGGTTTGCAAGAGTGGGACATTAGCCGCGACGCCCCCTACTTTGGTTTTGAGATTCCCGGGGAACCAGGCAAGTATTTCTATGTTTGGCTGGATGCCCCCATCGGCTACATTGCCAGCTTTCAACATTACTGTGATCGCACCGGACACGACTTTGACCCCTACTGGACACTCGGCACTGACACCGAGTTGTACCACTTCATTGGCAAAGACATCATCAACTTCCACGGCCTGTTTTGGCCCGCCATGCTGCAATCAGCCGGGCTGCGCGCGCCCACTGCCGTCTACGCACACGGCTTCCTAACCGTGAATGGCAACAAAATGTCCAAAAGTCGCGGCACCTTCATCAAGGCCAGCACGTATCTGGAGCACCTCGACGCAGAGTATCTGCGCTATTATTTTGCCGCCAAGCTATCGGCTTCTGTGGACGACATCGATCTCAATTTGGAGGACTTCATTCAACGGGTCAACTCCGACATTGTCGGCAAGGTGGTGAATATCGCCAGTCGTTGCGCGGGCTTTTTGCGCAACTCTTTTGACAGTCAACTTGCTCCCAGTTGCGCAGAACACGTGCTAGTGCAGGACTTTATTGCCAAAGGCAGTGCCATCGCCGAATTGTATGAACAGCGCGAATTCAACAAGGCAATGCGTGAAATTCTGGCGCTGGCGGACAAAGCGAATCAATACATCGATGAGAAAAAACCTTGGGTACTGGCCAAGCAGGATGGGACTGAACAGCAGGTGCACGATGTATGCAGCGTCGGCATCAATCTATTTCGAGTACTGATGACCTACCTGAAGCCCGTGTTGCCTGCCATGGCTGAAAAGGCTGAAACCTTTCTGAACTGTTCACTGGATTGGACGGCACTGGAGTCACCTCTAACAGGGCATCAGCTGGCAACGTTTGTGCCACTCCTCACGCGCATCGACAGCAAAAAAGTGGAAGCCCTGATAGAGGCCAGCAAGGATTCGCAGGCGGCAGAGGTCGCGCTATCGAACGAAATCGATAACGCACCCGCGCAAGACAGCACTATCGAGTTTGACGACTTTGCCAAAATTGACTTGAGAATCGTTGAAATTATCGCAGCTGAACACGTCGAGGGTGCGGACAAATTGCTGCGCCTGACACTCAGCCTGGATGCGGAAGGAACCCCTGCGGGACGCAGGCAAGTCTTAGCGGGCATCAAATCAGCTTACCCACCGGAAGACCTGGTGGGCAAACTGACGGTGATGGTGGCCAACCTGGCACCACGTAAAATGCGGTTTGGCCTGTCGGAGGGTATGGTGCTGGCCGCCGGACCCGGAGGCAAGGATATCTTCCTTTTAGAGCCACACGCAGGAGCAACGCCGGGGATGCAAGTCAAATAGTCCCAAAAAGCGACTTTTACCTAATGGTCGTTAGTCTGTAAAATTAGACTCCATTAATCCGTCAGAAACGCTAAAATGACGGTCTTAGAATTGCAAGCGCGAGCGTGCTTAGCGCACAAAGCGCAGCGAGAACCTAACCATGCTGGCAGACTATTCCATATTGTTGATCGGCGCCATTCTGGTCAACAACTTCGTACTGGTGCAGTTCTTGGGACTGTGCCCATTCATGGGCGTGTCAAATAAACTGGAAGCCGCTATGGGCATGTCTATGGCGACCACCTTCGTGCTGACGCTCGCAGCGGCCTGTAGCAACCTGACCTATCAGTTCTTGCTGGTCCCGCTAGGGCTGGGCTACCTGAAAACGATCGCATTCATTCTGGTGATCGCCGTCGTCGTGCAGTTTACTGAAATGGTCATGCGCAAGACCAGTCCACTGCTGCACCGTGTGCTGGGTGTTTATCTGCCTCTGATTACAACCAATTGCGCCGTACTGGGCGTTGCACTGCTCAACATCTCGAAAGACCACAGCTTTTTGGAGTCGCTGTTCTACGGTTTCGGCGCGGGCGCGGGCTTCTCTTTGGTATTGGTTCTTTTCGCTGCCATGCGTGAACGTCTGACGGTGGCGGATGTGCCTGCGCCCTTCAAGGGCGCAGCCGTGGGCATGATAACCGCCGGCCTGATGTCTTTGGCCTTTATGGGATTTGCTGGACTGGTATAGACACAAGTGATTGACCTTCTCACACAATATCCGCTTTTTTCTGCCCTCATCGCTCTGGTAGGACTCGCGGCTGCGTTTGGCGCTCTTTTGGGATTTGCTGCGGAAAAATTCAAAACCGAGGGCAATCCCATTGCGGACGAGATCAACAACATCTTGCCTCAGACCCAATGCGGCCAGTGTGGGTATCCTGGCTGTCGACCCTATGCGGAGGCCATCGCCAACGGCGAAGCTATCAACAAATGTCCGCCTGGAGGGGAAGCGGGCGTTCAGGCCCTGGCCGACTTATTAGATCTGGAGCCGCTGCCCCTGGATGCGGAACATGGCGAGGCCAAGAAAGTCACAACGGTAGCCTTCATCCGTGAAGATGAATGTATTGGCTGCACTAAATGCATACAGGCCTGCCCTGTCGACGCGATTCTAGGCGCGGCCAAGCAAATGCATACGGTTATCATCAGCGAATGCACCGGCTGTGACCTGTGCGTTGAGCCCTGCCCTGTCGACTGCATCGACATGATTGCTCAGGAGGAATCGCTAAAGACCTGGCACTGGCAACTACCTGACCCCGTTAGCCGACGCGTGGACATCATTGCCAGCGATGTTGTCCTTAGCGATGCACCCAAGGACCGCGCTGCATGAGAAAAGTTTTTGACTTCCACGGCGGCATCCATCCGGCTGAAAACAAACATCAGTCTGTGCGCACACCGATCGCCGATGCCGGCATTCCACCTGAGTTGATCATTCCACTATCTCAGCACATAGGTGCACCGGCCCGCCCAGTAGTATCTATTGGCGAGCGTGTGCTCAAGGGTCAGATGATCGCCGAAGCACGAGGCTTTGTCAGCGTGCCGGTGCACGCACCGACTTCGGGCACAGTTCACGCGATTGAGGACCGCCTCATTGCACACCCCTCCGGCTACCTTGCACCCTGTATCGTGATCACCTCAGACGGCCAGGATGAGTGGGCAGAACACAGCGGCGTCTCGGACTATCAGAAACTGGAGACAGCTGACCTGATTGGTATCATTCGCGATGCCGGAATTGCAGGCATGGGCGGCGCCGGTTTTCCGAGCGCGGTCAAACTGTCGGTTAAATCGGACACCCAAATTAAAACACTGATCATCAACGGCACAGAGTGTGAGCCTTACATCACTGCTGACGATATCCTGATGCGCGAACAGGCTTACGAGATCATTGAGGGCACAAAAATTCTGCGGCAAATCATCGCTCCTAAAGAAACTCTGATCGGTGTCGAGGACAATAAACCAGAAGGCATTGCCGCTCTGCGTGCGGCAGCTCAAGGTACAGATATCGAGATCGTCACGTTCCCCACCAAGTATCCCTCCGGCGGCGAAAAGCAACTCGTTGAGATCCTCACAGGAAAACAAGTGCCCAGCGGCGGTTTGCCCTCTCAGGTTGGCGTTGTCTGCCAGAACATCGGCAGCACTGTGGCTATTTTCAACGCTGTTGTGCACGGGCAGCCGCTTATTTCCAGAATTACCACTGTCACCGGAGAAAGCGTACATGAACCGCAAAATTTTGAGGTATTGATCGGCACCCCGGTGCAGTATCTGATAGAAAAAGCCGGTTACCAGAGTGAGAAAAATAATCGCCTCATTATGGGCGGACCGATGATGGGTTTCACCATACCGGATACAGATGTGCCTATCGTCAAAACGACTAACTGTCTGCTCGCGCCCAGTGAAAAAGAATTGTCCACGCCACCACCTGCCCAAGCCTGCATCCGTTGCGGCATGTGTGCTGAAGTCTGCCCGGCCAGCCTATTACCACAACAGATGTTCTGGTTCGCACAGGGCAAAGAATTCGAAAAACTGGAAGAGCACAACCTGTTCGATTGCATCGAATGCGGCGCTTGCTCCTTTGCTTGCCCTAGTCACATTCCATTGGTCCAATACTACCGGGCCTCCAAGTCCGAAATTTTACAAATGCGTCGCGATCATGAAATCGCGGAGCAGTCTCGCATTCGATTCGAGGCTCGCCAGCAACGCCTAGAGCATGCCGAGGAAGAAAAAGAGGCGAAACGCGCTGCGAGAAAAATTGCGGCACAACAGCGTGCCCAAGCAGCGGAAAAAAGTGGCGAAGAAGACCCGATCCAGGCTGCCATTGAGCGCGCTAAGGCTAAAAAAATCGCACAGCAGGCTGGTGCTGGTGAGGAAAGTGAACTGGAGAAGTTGGAGAAAGCCGTTGTATCCACGTCTAAGCGGCTGGCTACTGCAACGACTAAGCTGGAACAGGCTAAGGCCGAGGGCAGTGACCTTGTAGGGGCACTGCAGACCGGTGTCGACAGAACCCGAGAGAAACTGACAGCGGCGGAACAGGCTCTAAAAGACGGTGAGCAGCGTCTCGGCACCCACTCTGCAGAGCAGCCTCCTGCTGACGCTGCGCAGGCGGCTATTGCACGAGCAATGCAAGCGCGCACAGCAGAAGCGTCCTTAAGCCCACAAGAGAAAGCACGACTCGATCTGGAAAAATTACAACACCGTCTGCAAAAATCACAGACCGTGCTCATCCAGAGTCGGGAAAATGCCGCGGAAGACAAGGTCATCGATGCACTGGAATCGACAGTCGCGCGTCTAACCGAAAAAATCAACGCTGTGCAACAGCAGTTGAATGCCGCCGAGGACGCATGACATGGCTCTGATGCGCCTCACATCACCACACGCACATGGCCCGATGAGTACTCAGAGGGTGATGCAAAGTGTGCTGCTTGCCACTATTCCGGGAATTATTGTACTGACCCATTTTTTTGGCTTTGGCACGCTGGTCAATATCCTTTGGGGAAGTATCGTGGCGCTAGCCTGTGAAGCGCTTGCACTGAAACTGAGACGACGCCCTCTGGGTTTTTATCTGAAAGACTATAGTGCACTGGTAACGGCCGTTTTATTATGCATTGCCTTACCACCTTATGCACCGTGGTGGCTCATTGCAGTGGGTATCGCGAGCTCTATCTTGTTAGCGAAGCACTTGTACGGTGGGCTGGGCTATAACCCATTCAACCCTGCCATGGTGGGCTACGTTATTCTGCTCATTTCTTTCCCGATACAGATGACCGCATGGGCGCCACCGCGTGGCCTCGGAGAGTTGCCCGGATTTATTGAAGCCTTGCAGGCGTGTTTTACGCCCGCGGCCTATGACGGCACCACCATGGCGACACCGCTGGACCTGTTAAAACAGAACAATAGTCTGCTCATTAAAGATCTATGGAACCAGTATCCCCAGTTTGGGCGCTGGTCCGGTCTGGGATGGGAGTGGGCCAATATTGCCTTTCTAGCCGGGGGAGTCTGGTTATTGTATCAGCGTATATTTACCTGGCATGCGCCTGTGGCAATGCTGGTCACTCTTGGGCTACTCGCCGCCATCTTTTATGACGGCGGCAGTTCCGCAAGTGGGGGTTCGCCGTTGTTTCACCTGCTAGGCGGTGCCACCATGTTCGGAGCCTTCTTCATTGTTACTGACCCGGTGAGTTCCGCGGTGTCCTTACGCGGCCGTTTAATCTTTGGCGCCCTGATCGGTGTGCTGATATACACTATTAGGATCAAGGGAAATTATCCGGACGCGGTGGCTTTTGCCGTACTCATCATGAATTTTGCGGCGCCATTCATCGATTACTATACCCAGCCTCGCACGTATGGCCATCGCGATAAGCGCTTAGGAGAATAGGATGCTTGGTCGATCTATTACCCGCAACAGCATTCTGCTCGCAATTTTTGCTGCGTGCACGACGGCGCTGATCGCTGGCACACACCTGCTAACAAAAGACGATATCGCAGAGCAAAAACGCTTGGCGGAAGAGAAAGCCTTGCTACAAATTGTTCCCCGAAGCCGACATGACAATTCAATGCTGGATGACACCATCGCCGTCGACCCGCAGGACGCAGAGCTGGGCTTGAGAGAGGACAAGCAAATTTATGTCGCCCGCCAAGATGGCGAGGTGATAGCAGTGATAATCCCAGCCGTCGCACGCGATGGCTATACTGGAGACATCGAACTGATTGTGGGCGTCAATGAAGATGGCACGATAGCAGGCGTACGCGCGCTCGCACAGAGAGAAACACCCGGGCTAGGCGACAAAGTGGACCTCAAAAAGTCTGACTGGATGCTGGACTTCAATGGACGCTCACTGGAAAATCCGACATTGTCCGGCTGGGCTGTCAAAAAAGACAACGGTGTTTTTGACCAATTCACGGGCGCCACAATCACTCCCAGAGCTGTCGTCGCGGCAATCCTCAGAGTCTTACAATTTGCCGAAACCAATAGAGAGACCCTGTTCGATATTGGCGACACCCAAACTGATTCCACTGGAGATGATGCATAATGGCAGAGGTCAGTTACAAGGATCTATCCCTTAATGGCTTGTGGAAGAATAACCCGGCCATTGTCCAGTTACTGGGATTGTGCCCGCTGCTTGCGGTCACTGGCAGTGTGGTCAATGCTCTTGGGCTGGGGCTGGCCACGATGATGGTACTGATCATTTCTAATACGTCCGTATCACTGATTCGCAATCTCGTTTCCGACGCCGTGCGCCTTCCCACATTCGTAATGATTATTGCGGCAGCCGTCACGTGTATTGAATTGTTGATGCAAGCCTTTACGTATGAATTATTCCAAATTCTGGGTATTTTCCTGCCCTTAATCACAACCAATTGCGTCATCCTGGGCCGGGCCGATGGATTTGCCGCTAGAAATTCAATAGGGCCATCCTTCTACGATGGCCTGATTATGGGATTAGGCTTTGCCTGTGTACTGGCGGTCCTGGGTGCTCTGCGCGAACTGAGTGGCACAGGTGCGCTGTTCGCCAATATGGATTTGCTGTTCGGTCCAGACGCGGCCAACTGGAAAATCGTCATGTATTCGGATTACCAACCGTTCCTGTTGGCAATCCTGCCGCCCGGTGCTTTTATCTTTACCGGTCTGATTATTGCCGTTAAAAACCTAATCGACGATCGAATAAAGAAACGGCAGGACGCGGTGAAAGCCAGTCCTGTAAAAGGCGCCAAACGCGTGCGCGTAACAGGGGCTGTATCTTAAGGGTTATTTTGTCGCCAACATGAGCGTATCGAGTATTTCATCCACTGCGGCATCATCCATGCCACCGTTTTCTTCGTCGCAACTGTAGGTGATAAATAACAGCAGGGTGCCGCTTGACACATACCATTCACGAACCGCCGCTTCTTCCTGCACGTAGCGGCTGCTGACGCCAGAGAATTCTCCCAGCGTCACTGGCTGCCACTCCAGCACCTGCTCCGATTCCTCTTGCGCTATTGCTGTCACGGAATTTTGATCGAAGTCTCCCTCCTCTTTGTGCAGCGTGCTTATCTCGATGCAGCCGACATCGTCGCGATCGCCGACTAAAATACCGTCCTCCTCCGAGTCTGCCCACCACTCGGGTGGAAGCGCCAGCGTCCACCACTCAGTTTCAAGAACGTTCATTGCATATTCCTTAATAAGCACCGCGACATTAACAAGGCATCCTCTCGTCCGCCTTCTGTGGGGTAATAGCTTTTGCGTATCCCATCCAACTCAAATCCATTGCCTTTATATAATCGCCGGGCAACGGCATTGGATTGACGCACTTCCAAAAAGCAGCGGGTGGCACCAGCCTCTTTCATTTTTAACAGCGCAGCTTGCAGCAACAGATGCCCGAGACCCTTCCCCTGCTGGGCCGAATGAACGCCAATACTGTAGATAGAGGCCTCGTCCAGCACCTGAGAAAACACCACAAAACCGTCTATCCGGCCATCCTCCTCGACCACCATCGCACACTGTTTGTTGATGCTGGCACCGCCCCAGGCAGCAGCGAACTGCTGCGCATTCCAAGGATGAATATTGACACTGGCATCGATGGCCACCAGTGATCCGGCGTCTGCCGGAGAAGCGGGCCTAACCGTGCGCGACACAGCCGCAGACAATCTGATTCAGGACGGCAGGGGCTCTATCGTCTCTCACGCCTTCCTAGCCAGCGGCAACAAATCGCGCCACACCTGCCGCTTGAGAGCGGGTTGTGCCAATATTTCTGCGCTGCTCATAGTATTCACAGTCTCAACGCTGATCTGCTGCCGAGGAACGCGCTGCACACAGGCTTGACCTAGCAGCACCAGACCACGACATCCATATTCTCCCAGCCTTCTATCAACAAAGCCCGCGACACTGGCTCGAGCCGCCTCTTCACCCAGATCAAGCTGCTGGTTGGTGTGAATCGGCCAATCAAACTGAGCCACTTCAGGCCGGACCGCCGGTTTTACTTCAACGCCTGGCGATTGATGACACAGCAACAGGGCCTGGGCCATTGATTGCATCAGCCTGACCTGATCCGTGGTCAGTGGCCCGGCCAACTCTTCAAGCCACAACCAATCACCGGCAACAATCGCGGTCAAACTGAACCGGGGCACAGGCCCGCCCTGCTGTGACGCGGCACTAGCCTTCACGCTCGCCTCCGCCGGACGTGCGGGCTGAGCAACGAGCGCAGGCCGTGATGGCAGGGGCTCTGGTATCACTCCAGCAGGTAGCTGCTGGCTGCTAGGCGCTATCACTATCGCGAGGCGTCGAGTAGCGGCTGCACCTGGCAACTGGGCCCGCGACACATAACTGTCGATCCCCAGTGCGTCTAGGTACGCCATACGACTCAATTCATGCATTTTTGCTCTCATTTAGACCCGATAACCGAGCGTAAAGTCTAACAGTTTTTAACAGCCGACTATATCCAGCGCCACCCATGACGGTTAAAAAACATAATCCCTGACGTAATGAAGTACCGCAGGTGGAGTCGACCCTTGTTCGCCGCGTAACCTCCGTGGTGAATAATTCGCATGTCCGGATCAAAGACAAGGCGGCCCACCTTGCCCAGCCGCAGCGACAGATCGAAATCCTCAAAGTACAAGAAAAAATCCTCATTAAAGCCGCTGATTGCTCGCAGGTCCGGTGTGCGGACCAGCATGAAGCATCCACTCGCTATTGCCACGTTGACCTGTCCCTCATCCTGACACAGATCACGCATTTCATAGGCGGCTAGCTGCTGACGGAATAGACGACGGAGAAACCGCGGGGCGAAGCCTCGCAATAAAAATACAAGAACCGAGGGATAGCGTTTACACAGAAATTCCTGCTCGCCGCCGCCGCTAAACACTTTAGGGCTGGCCAACGCAACATCCTCGTTGTCCAGTAGCAAGGTCAAGCCCGTCCGAAACGTATCGTCCTGCAACTCTACATCGGGATTTAGCACCAAATGAAAATCACTCGCCAGACGTTGGAGGACTTCATTATGGCCAGCGCCGAAGCCCCGATTGCTCGCTAATGGAAGGTACTGAATATCGAAAAATTCACTTTGCGGCCAGCCCGCGATTTCCTGAATCAGCTCGGCGCGGTAGGACTCTTGCGATAAATTGTCGATCAAATACACCGTCACTCGGGCCAGACAATTAGCCTGAAAAGCGGCTTGAGCTGACCTATGCAAACTCTGCATGGCGCTATTCAATAGCGCCAGTGGGCTATTGTGAAGCACCATTGAGACAGATAGGTAGATTTGAGGTTTAGAGGACACATTCATGGGGCCGATAGTATCAGGTGGCAAGCACTGTGCAACGTTTCAGATGGTGTTAAACCGCTACTCTGTTAACGGGCTCAGACAATGCCCACAAAAGCCTCAACTCCGCACCGAGATAGAACCTGCGTAAAAAATAACAAACGTGCCTATCGCTATGTTATTTATCGAGTTTTTATAGTGTGTCGTGCTAGTCTAACAGCAGAGGATAAGTCACCGGTTGACGGTTAGGACGAATACCTCAAAAATGATCCAAGGCAAGATCACGCTTTAAGGCCGGTTCATCAGTAAACAACAGGGGATAATCAATGACCACTCGGGGCACCACTCTTCTTGGCCGTCTGGCTGCTTTATGCACGTTATTGTTCGCCTTCACCGCTTGCGGCGGCGGGGGCGGCGACTCGGGTTTCCTCCCGCCAGACGACCCAGACGTTACTATTGATTTAGCCATCGCTACCACTGCGCTGCCGGATGCTATTGACGGCATCTCGTATACTGCGCTGATTGAAGGAGTCGGGGGCGAAAAACCCTATATATGGTCTGTGACTAATGGGGGTGGCACCGGGTTTGGTATCAATAATGAAGGGATTCTCTCTGGCATAGCGCCGCGGAGCGGAGACTATGGACTGTCCCTGCGGTTAACCGATAACGCTAACACACAAACGACAGCCTCCTTCGTGTTGACGGTTACCGGAGATACGCCGCAGCCTCTGACTATCACCACGCAATCGCTCCCCAACGGTACCGTCGATGACCGTTACGCCAGCGTTTTAACCGCATCAGGCGGGGATAAACCGTATGCTTGGACACTCGTTTCAAATGGCGGGCAACCTGCTCTAGTGCTTAGCTCCGCTGGTGTATTGTCGGGCACTCCAACACTAGCAGGCACCTTTGGTCTTGTAATCCAACTCAGTGATGGCATCAGTACAGATCAATCCGCCATCACCTTGACCATTGCTCCAGTGGGCGGTGGTTCAGAAGTGCTGGACATTACGACAACCAGGCTTCCGGACCCAACAAGGACCCTTTACGCAGCCTTGGTCGATGCGACTGGGGGAGAACAGCCCTACTTTTGGTCTGGCAACGATATCAGTGTTCCCGGTACCGGCTTTCAAATGAATGCGACTTCAGGATTGCTCACCGGCAACACCAATGAACTACTGCCTGGCCAGTATGGCTATACCGTCACCGTAAGTGGCACAGCGGGTGCCACTGATACCCAGTCTTATGTCATTACCGTGCCGGGCGGGGACAGTCCACCGGTAAGAATTCTCACTGAAAACCCACTACCGGAAGCCTCTGAGACGCTCTTCTACACCACGATATTGCGCGCAGTAGGGGGAAGCGGATCTTATGACTGGTCCGTTGTTGATACCGCTGGGTTTCCAGGCACCCCTCCTTCATTTGCAACGGCCACTGACATCGAGTCCGGTGTATTGACCTGGCCTACGGCAGATGTCGTGCAAGGCAACTATCTAATAACCATTCAGGTAGACGATCTCGGTGACCAGTCTTCGGAAATCGTAACCTATGACCTGCAGGCCTCGGGGCCACCCATAAGAATCACCACTGACAACCCATTGCCCAGCGGCATAGAGGGGACTGGATACTCATTCCAGTTCAGTACCTCAGGCGGCGGCAGCAGCAATATTTGGTCGAGTTCCGTCACGCGTAACGGCAGCAATTATCTCGATGGCCCCGATTTTACGAATACAGGAATCACTAATGGCACTTTAACCTGGCCAGAAGCGAGTGTTCAGCAGGGCAATTATGTGGTGACGATCAAAGTCGTGAGTCAGGACCCCATAACCGGCTTTGCGTCGGAGAATACAAAACTATTTGATCTGGGAATACTTCCCGAGCCTTAGCTTCGCAAAAGCATCCCAAATAAAGGGTTCGTCGATTTCTCGGCGTACCCTTTTTTATTGCACGACAAAAATGATTCCGCCTACTGAATCGATAATTTGACCTGAGAATATAAAAAAGCGGCACAACAGTTAGACCTTTTTCCATTTCATCGCCCATAAAAAAATCCCGCAGCACGGATGCAGCGGGATCT
>TARA_B110000503_G_scaffold138393_1_pt1 | contig 22163 bp, 20 predicted proteins | sample TARA_B110000503 | Tara Oceans TARA_B110000503 (sample SAMEA4397472) | marine metagenome | biome: Polar Biome; feature: [SRF] surface water layer (ENVO:00010504); material: water (ENVO:00002006), including particulate matter (ENVO:01000060) such as... | depth 5 m | reverse complement strand
GGTTTTTAATAATTGAATGGAAAATGAGCTCACTTTCGATAAAGGCTCTTATCGAGGATTAGGGTTGCAAGTGGTTACAAATTTATTTGAATGGAAGTAGGTCTTATGTCGGAACATAAAAAAATCGCCATCATTGGCCTCGGTTACGTCGGCCTGCCCTTAGCGGTCGAATTCGGGAAGGATAGGTCGACTCTCGGGTTTGATATCAATGCATCTCGTGTCGACGAGCTGAGACAGGGTAAGGATAGCACGCTTGAAGTGAGTGAAGAGGATCTGGCAGGCGCTAGCCAATTAGTGTTTAGTTGCGATACGAATGATCTTGATAACTGTAAAATTTTTATTTTGACGGTGCCGACCCCAATTGATGATGTCAATCGACCTGATTTAACGCCGATTATCAAGGCAAGTGAGACGGTAGCTGGATCACTCAAAGCAGGTGATATCGTAATATACGAGTCCACAGTCTTTCCTGGTTGTACGGAGGAAGTATGTGTCCCAATCCTCGAAAGGGTATCTGGCCTAGTTTTTAATCAAGATTTCTTCTGTGGCTATAGCCCTGAGAGAATCAATCCGGGCGATAAAGTAAACACGTTAACTAAAATCACAAAGATCACAAGTGGGTCTACACCTGCCGTAGCCGAAGAGATAGATGCTCTTTATAAAAGCATCATTACGGCAGGGACCTTTCCGGCCTCAAGTATAAAAGTAGCTGAGGCGGCTAAAGTGATTGAGAATACGCAGCGTGACTTGAATATTGCTCTGACTAACGAGCTGTCTGTAATCTTTGGAAGGCTGGGTATAGATACCATAGACGTTCTTGAAGCCGCTGGTAGTAAATGGAATTTCTTACCATTCAGACCAGGCCTTGTTGGTGGGCACTGTATTGGCGTAGATCCATATTATTTGACGCACAAGGCTGAGCAGGTGGGTTATCACCCTCAAGTGATTCTGGCTGGACGGAAAATCAATGATGGTATGGCCCAGTACATGGTTAAAAAAGTTATTCAAAAAATGCTCATTAATGGCATTGATGTGACTAAGAGTACAGTGGGAGTTTTAGGTATAACGTTTAAAGAGAATTGCCCTGATGTTCGTAACAGCAAAATCGCTGATGTAGTGTCCGAGCTAAAAAATTGGGGTGTCAATGTTGTTGTGGCCGATCCTTGGGCAGATCCAATAGAGGTTGAGCGAACTTACGGTATCACCTTAGGCAAAGTTGATAGTAATCATCAGGTAGATTCGTTAATTGTTGCGGTGGGACATAATGAGTTCCGTAATTTGAATCCAGAGTCGCTCAGGGAATTTTGTTCTGGGTCGGCGCCAGTTCTAGCTGATGTAAAATCTCTATTCGACAGAAGTGCCCTCAGCGAACAAGGCTTCTCTGTATTTAGGCTCTAAATTCCTTAATTATATTATTTCTATTTTAGGACTTGTATGAAAAAAAATATTGCAGTTGTTGGATGTGGCCACTGGGGAAAGAACCTAGTCCGAAATTTTGCTGAGTTAGGTGCGCTAGCAGCAGTTTGTGACCCTAATGACAAATTGGCTCAATCTTATGCTGAACAATACAACGTTGGTAATTTGTCTTTTGCAGCAATCTTGGCCAATCCGGCTATCGAGGGCGTTGTGCTTGCGGTGCCTGCCCCCCTTCATGCCTCTATAGCAATAGAGGCGATGAATGCTCGGAAGCATGTGTACGTTGAAAAGCCGCTGGCTATGAACAGAATTGAAGCAGAGGCTATGATAGCGTCCGCAAAGAAAAATGGTGTTCAGCTAATGGTTGGGCACCTTCTTCAATATCACCCTATTTTTATGGCAGTCCGCGGGCTTGTTGAGTCGGGGGAGCTTGGGTCTTTGAGTTATGTTTATTCGAACCGCTTAAGTTTCGGAAAGGTCCGATCGGAAGAGGATGTGATCTGGAGTTTTGCGCCACACGACATCTCAATGATTTTGTCTTTAACTGGTCAAGAACCTGAGGTGGTGAGAACAGAATCTTCTTGCATACTTCAGCCGAATATCGCAGATACCGCCACAGTGCATATGGAGTTTAAGTCGGCTCTCAAGGCGCACGTTTCGGTTTCCTGGCTACATCCATACAAAGAGCAAAAGCTGGTTGTGGTCGGTGAAGACTCCATGGCTGTATTTGATGATACCAAGCCGTGGAATGAGAAGCTCGCTTTATACCGTCATAGTGTGAAGTCTTCTGGAGGTCTACCTAGCCTTGAAAAAGCTGAGGTAGAGTACCTTGAGATCTCGCAATCTGAGCCGTTAAGGAACGAGTGCCAGCACTTTTTAGATGTTGTGAGTAGGAATATTGTACCCTTGACCGATGGCGTTGAAGGTCTTAGGGTTCTTAATGTGCTGTCTGCTGCTTCTCTTTCAGAGAGCAAAAAAGAAGCAGTCAAGTTGAACATACTATGAGCACAATAAACGAGAATGCCTTCGTTCATGAATCGTCCTATGTGGATGACAATGTATCCATAGGTTCTGGGACTAAGATATGGCACTTCAGTCATATTTTGTCTAATTGTGATATCGGTGAGGACTGCTCTCTTGGCCAAAACGTGGTCATCGGGCCAAATGTTTCAGTAGGGAGCCGAGTCAAAATACAGAACAATGTCAGCGTATACGAGGGGGTTACACTCGAGGATGGCGTATTTTGTGGCCCATCCTGTGTCTTTACTAATGTGAATAATCCTAGATCAGAAATTGTCAGAAAGGATGAATACCGGAAGACAGTAGTAAGCCGTGGCGCTTCAATAGGTGCTAATGCCACTATTATCTGTGGCCATGATCTGGGTGAATACTGCTTTATTGCGGCGGGTGCTGTAATCACTAAAGAGGTTCCAGCTTATGCTCTTATGGTGGGGACACCAGCAAAGAGAATAGGCTGGATGAGCAAGGCAGGTGGTCGTCTAGCAGATGATCTGATTTGTCCAATTGATGGGACTGCCTATCGGCTTACTTCCCATGACAAACTCGAGGAAATTATGTAATGAGCGAATATTCAGCACCTACCCAGTTTATAGATTTGGCTGCCCAGCAAAAGTTAATTAGACCCCAATTAGATGCGGCTATTAAAAAGGTTCTGGATCACGGTCAGTACATCATGGGCCCTGAGGTAAAAGAGTTTGAGAGTCAACTTCGTGAATTTACCGGAGCTAAGCATGCACTTACGTGTGCCAATGGCACAGATGCACTAACAATTTGTTTGATGGCCTGGGGTATAGGGCCAGGTGATGCTGTTTTTATGCCATCATTTACGTACGTGGCGACAGCTGAGACCGCTGCTCAATTAGGCGCAACGCCTTTTTTTGTTGATATCTGTGGGGACACTTTTAACATAGATCCTCAGAGTTTTAAGCAGGCGGTAATAGACTGTCGTAATCTTGGATTGAGGCCCGCAGTTGTTATTGCGGTAGATCTTTTTGGACAGACTGCGGATGTTGATGCAATTACCGAGATTGCTCATATTCAAAACATAAAAGTACTTGTTGATGGCGCTCAAAGTTTTGGGGCGACCTCAAAGGGACGTCGCGTTGGAACGATGGGAGATGCGACGACCACGAGTTTTTTCCCGGCAAAACCATTGGGTTGTTATGGTGATGGCGGAGCTATCTTCGTTCAAGATGCAGAACTCGCTAACAAAATTAACTCGATTAGGCTTCATGGTAAAGGGGATGAAAAATACGACAATGTTAGAATTGGAGTTAACTCTCGATTAGATACTATTCAAGCAGCAATACTTATAGAAAAGTTGAAAATTTTCCCCAAAGAAATAGAGCAAAGAAACTATTTTGCTGATTTATACACAAAACATCTGTCCAATTTTGTTTGCACGCCAAAGATATTATCTCACTGTACAAGCGTGTGGGCACAGTACACCGTAGTGTTAGAAAATAGAGATGAGATGAGAGATTGCCTTTCCGCGCTAAACATCCCATCGATAATATACTATCCCAAAACATTATCTAAGCAAGATGGCTATTCACATTTCCCTTCTGTAAGCACTGGGCTAGCCAATTCAGAAATGCTTCCAAGCAAAGTCCTAAGTCTTCCTATGCATCCATATTTAACTGAGAGTTTTGTTTGTCATATCGCTGAAGTTTTTGGGTCCAAACTATAATGTGCGGTATCACCGGAGCATTGTCGACAATAGATACCGATCATTCTTTTATAGATCGTATGACAGAATCCTTGAGACATAGGGGCCCTAATGGACGAGGAACGGCTGTTTTTGATGAAAGATGTGAAATTCTGACTTTAGACGTTGACAATCAAAATGAAACCATTGTGTCGCCATCAAGTTTTGGTCGCCTTTCTCTTGGACATCGACGGCTTTCAGTTATCGATCCGGAACATTCCAGCAATCAGCCTATGGGGTATCTACAGGGACGTTATTGGGTAGTTTTCAACGGCGAAATCTACAACTATATAGAGTTAAAAAGTGAGCTTGAAGAGCTAGGCCATGTATTTCTGACAAAATCTGACACTGAGGTAATATTAGCGGCCTACCATCAGTGGGGGATCGAATGTCAAAATAAATTTAATGGAATGTGGGCTTTTTGCATAATCGATCGGGTTGAAAGAAAAATCTTTTTATCACGGGATCGTTTTGGAGAAAAGTCACTCTATTATTCTGTATGTGGTGATGTGCTGTATTTCGCCTCTGAAATAAAAGCTATTTTTTCCTCTGGTGAAATTAATCCGGAAATAACAACAGAGAATGCCTCTTCATTTATTAAAAATGGCCCAGTGGAGTATGGTAAAGAAACGATTTATGAGAATATCTTTAACTTGATGCCAGGCTGTTATTTACATATCAGCTTAGATGACGATTTAAACTTAATTACACAGAAGAAGTATTGGACGCTGGCCATCAATCATTCTCATGAAAGATTCAATAAAGAGAAAGCTTTAAGTTATACAAACACTTATTTTGAATTACTTAAAGACTCAGTACGCCTTAGATTAAGATCAGATGTGTCCTTAGGGTCTGCGCTTTCAGGCGGGCTTGACAGTAGTTCAATAGTTTATTTAATCAAAGAAATTTTAGGGGAAGGCGATAACGTCGAGCTACAAAAAACATTTTCCTGTGTATACAAAAGTAACCCAAATGAACAGTATTGTGATGAAAGTTATTTTATTGAATTGCTAACGAGAAAGCTTAATATAAAAAACTTACAGGTAACTCCTAATGTTAGCGAAGTTCCAAGTGAGCATGATCGAATGATCTATCACTTCGACAGTCCTCCAGAAAATACATGCATGTCCGGGTGGTATACATATAAGCTGGTGCAGAATAATAACATTGTTGTAACTTTAGATGGTCAAGGTGCAGATGAGCAGCTAACAGGGTATTTATACTATTTTGCATATTTTCTTGCAAATTTAAAGTTTTTTGACTTGTTTAGAGAAACATTGTGTGCGTTACGTATCCCAAATGCATTTCCGTATGTATGGAGAGGATTTCTAACAAATATTTTTTCAAAGGTCTTCGGGAAAAATATAACAAAAAAAATAATTGAGAATCTTTTAAATAGACCTTTTCCAGAGAGTCTCAATGCTGTTTTATACCTCGATTTTACTACAGGATTGGTCAACTTGCTGCATAATGCCGACAAAGCATCGATGGCTCACTCGGTAGAATCCAGAATGCCATTCCTGGATTATAGATTAGTAGAGTTTTTAGCTAGCGTGCCATCGGCGTATAAAATTCACAACGGTTGGTCAAAATACATAGCGCGAGCAGCTTTCAACAATAAGCTGCCGGATGAAATTTGTTGGAGAAAGGATAAGCAGGGCTGGCCGATCCCTGAGGATCGTTGGTTTTCTAATGATCTAAAGAATTGGCTACAGACATCTCTTTCTGAAACAAAAGAATACCCGGAAATATTCGAGAATATTGCTGGTCAAGCATATAACTCCACGAATAAAGCATCCATGATGCGTTCACTAAATTTATTTAGCGCGATGAAAAAGTTTAGTACAAAAATTCTGTGAAATTTTAAAATGCTGAAACGATATTCTAATGAAGAAATATTTCGAGATCTCGAATTAATGGGGATTTCCAAAGGAGACGTTATTCTTTGTAAAGTTGATCTCCTGTCGGTTGGTTTGGTATCAAAGGATCCGAAGAACGGTTTTTTGAAAGCATTGATGCATTATTTAGGACCTACCGGTACGATAGTGTCTCCTGCGTATTCCCAAACTCATTTCCTACCTTTCATAAATAAAAATAAAAAGATATTCAATATAAATGACATTCCTAGCACTGGTGGATTTGCGAGATCGATTCTCATGCATCCGAACTCGGTACGCAGTACCCATCCAACAAATTCGTTTTTAGCGTTAGGGAAGTATGCTAAAGATATTTTAGCTGATCATAATCATAAGTCGCATTCTTATCAGCCAGTACAAGCTTCGATGGAATTGGATGCAAAGGGGATAATACTGGGTTGCTTGGACTCCAATCCTGGACATTTGACCGCGCATTTAGTGCAGTATGATTTAGGGCAATCAACTAAAAATATATTTAGAGGACTTTCCGGGGCTTGCTTTTACGAAGATGGGAGGCTCAAGACGTTTTATAGAAAAGACTTTGGTGGCCATGCTTCTGGAGCAGTGAAATTTTACGAGCACTATGAGCGCCATGGAGTCATAAAATATGGAACTATCGGCAGTAGTAAAGTAGGAATTTCTAAACTGAGAGATTCATATGATATTGAGAAGACACTATTTCTTGATGACCCAAAATTTATGTTATGTGATGATCCATTATGCTTTAGCTGTCGAGCAAGCTGGAGATATAACATGCAATCCATTCCGGGGTATGTTGCGACAAAGGTCATTAATTATATGAAAAATACCATGGGGTCAGCATGAATATAAATGTTTATTCAAAGCACTCAGAGGTTCCGGAATTTGTCTATATTACGAATGTAATTTTCGAACACTGGCTGGGTTTTAAGATATGTTATTTTTCTTCTGTATCAGATTATGTAGAGCTAGAGATCGAAGGAGCTCAGAAAAGAATATTGTTACCTGATATTTTTTTTTCCAGTTTTGAATTTGGATCTAAGGAACCGTTCTATGGTAGCTTTATTTCTCAAGACAGACACGAGTTACCAAATAACTTGGCTAACCAGCTAGGGACAAAGGATGTACCAGCTTTCTTTAAGTTTAAAAAATGTGAATGTGACCGTGACGGAATATTATTATCACTAGACATTTTAGGGGTATCATTTTTTTTGCTAAGCAGGATAGAAGAATATTATTCTAATGATACAGATGAGCACGGTAGGTATCTTGGTGCTAACTCTTTGATGTCAAAATTTAATTGTGTTGACATCCCGATCGTGGATATTTATTTGGAGATACTATGGCACAAAATTTTGGAGGTGTTTCCGGGACTGCAACGAAAGCGGTTGGTGTATAAAAAGAACATATCTTGCGACGTTGATAATCCATTTCTATTTCATTCGACCCGATTAAACCTCCTAAAGCGAACAGCCGGGGATGTTCTTTATAGAAAATCACTGCGAATGGCTACTCAAACGCTGCAGGGGTTATTTACAGGGAAAGACGCCTATAAAAAAGACCCATATTCTGAGGCGATAAATTTCATTATACGAGAGAACGATAAGGCCAGTAATAGAGTGCAATTTAATTTCATTCCCTATGCCTCTAACAATCGATTTGACGGGCCAGGTATGTTTGGTACTGCAGAAGTGAAGGATATGATTGATAGGATTTCCGTAAGTGGACATGAAGTAGGTATTCATCCAGGTTACGACACATTTGATAATCAATATTGTTTAGATAAAACTGTCGACAGATTTAGGCAACACAGTTCAGAGATCGGCTTAATCAAAGGACGACAGCATTATCTTAGATGGAAGGTCGGCATCACAGATCTATTGTATGAATCCGCCGGCATAAGCATTGACTCATCGTTAGGTAATGCGGATGTAGGTGGTTTTAGATGCGGCACATCGAGAGCTTTTCCAGTTTTTTCATTAACAAAAAGAAAAGTCTTAGAATTGGTTGAAGAGCCTTTACTTATTATGGAAAACACCTATTTTTCGCCAAAATATCTAAATTATGGTGTGACACAAGAGGCGTTAGAGAAAATGTTGGAGATTAAGCGCTGGTGTAAAAACTTAAATGGAGTATTTACAGTCTTGTGGCATAACACCAGCCTAATAACTGAGAAAGAAAAAGAAATGTACTTGGAGATTATTAAGTAAAGGATATGAAATCCATTGTCAGGAGTGATTTTAATTCAAATGTCGTCAAGTTAATTCTAGGGACAGGTTTGGCTCAAGTATTTCCGCTCGCGTTAATGCCCATTTTGACCAGAATATATTCGCCTGAGGACTTTGGTGTATTCGCTGTTTATATGGCATTAGCAGGTATTTTGGCGGTTATTGCTACTGGCCGATATGAGTTAGCCATTGTTTTACCAGATACTACTAAAGAAGCATCTGATATTTTTTGGTTTTGCATTGTCATCTCTATTGGAGTTTCGGTCATCTCTAGTTTGATGTTGCTTTTTGCTAACGATATGTTTGTTCAATATTTGGACTTACCAAAGGAGACGACGATATTATATTTAATTCCCATTAGTATATTTTTCTCAGGGGTATTGCAGTCGTTAAATTATTATTATGTGACAAATAAATTATTTGGCAACCTTTCAGTGTCTAAGGTTGTGATGAGTTCAGGGAGTGTATCGACTCAAGCAATTATAGGCGTTGCTAGCAATGCATCCGGCTATGGTTTAACATTTGGCTATCTCTTCGGCCAGATTTCATCAGTCTTATATCTGGTGCTAAAGACTAAAAAGCTAGTAAAAATTCACCGAACTACCTTTCAGAATATTCAATCGGTAGCTCGAAAGTACATAAAATATCCGATTATGTCTGCACCTGCTGCGCTTCTAGATACCGCCGCGCTCCAGCTACCCCTTTTAATAATAAATAAAGTCTATGCAACTTCAATTGCTGGTCAGTTTAGCTTGGCTATAAGAATAATAAATCTCCCACTTGCTTTAATTGGAGCGGCAATATCCCAAGTATTACTGCAAAAAATGGCTTCCTCTGACCATGAGAATCCAGAAGAAATTACCCGCATTGTTTTAATATTGGCGCTTAAGTTGGCATTACTTATTTCCCCGTTATGTGTAATAAGTTTTTTTTATGGCGAAGAGATATTTGTTTTGATCTTTAGTGAAGACTGGCGAATTGCGGGTAGTTTTGCCTTTCCCTTATCATTAATTATATCCTTTAGATTTATTGTTAGCCCGCTTAGTTCAGTATTAAGTGTTCAGAGAAACCTAAAATACGGAGTCTTTTGGCAAGTAGGTTACTTTCTGGCTACCTTGATTTCTTTATTCTATGCGTCCCAATTCAGCGTTGAGAAATTTTTGTTTATTTTTGTGTTGAATGAGTTTTTTTTGTATCTAATCTATTTTTTGTTAATCATTAAAGGCACCAAATCTTACAGATATTCTCATGAAATTTAATTTTAAATATATGTTCTCTGAATATACTCCTGTGCTAAGTTTTTGGTTACTTTTCCCTGGATTTTTTATATATCAGGTATTGATAAATCTATCAGTTATCCCTAGTTTCCTCGGTGGTTATTTCGGTATTGTGTCGATGATTGTTTTCGTTCCCCTACTGTTTTTGTTTTTTTTTCAGATTATTAAAAGCCCTAAATCTTTAGGACTTTTAGATGTTTCGTTTTTATTATTGATGCTTTACATCTTTTTAGTTTCGGTTAGTAACTACCTATTAGGTGAAATGGCTGGATATTATGATCTTTTATATTGGAGTTTATCTGGTGTGATTTTTAATTTAGCTTGCTATTTTATAGCTAAATATTTTCATTATGGTGATGAAAAGGTGCGAAGAGTTCTTTTAGTAACATTTTCCCTAATAGTATTTATGTTTCTCTTAAATGTGCGTGACGGCATATTTACTCTTTTGAACTCTGGCATCGAAGGGGCGGTCACCTATCAGGGTTATGCGCGGAGTATAGTTGCAGTTTCATTTATCTTGATCGCATCATATCGCTCCGCTTTGGTAACTATAGCATTGACCTCTCTCTCAATCGTCATCCTTATCATTGTAGGGTCAAGAGCTGAATTAATTCTTTACATTGGCACGCTAATCTCAGCGTATTATATTGTTAGATCAAGCTCGATTGCTGGTTTTAGTTCAGTTACTCTCCTGTATTTAGTTGCCCTGCTAGTCTTTGGGCTCATTAGTCAGATTATTTTAGTTAGTCTCGAGCACACAAGGTTGTATGATTTCATAGAAAATGGCATTTTTACCTCATCAAGTGGTCAGGCCCGACTAGAACTTGTAAGAGCTGGGTGGGCCAACATCGTGGATAACCCTGTGTTCGGTAGATACGGTATTTATGTAAAACATGGCGGGTCAATTGGAGCGTACCCACATAACCTTTTATCTGCATGGCTTAACCTTGGAATTATCGGTTTTTTAGGTTATTTGTCCGTAATCTTTGCCGTGTTATTTAAGGCTCTTAGCGTCGCTAGAAACCATATCAATTCTTATTCATTATTGGCTCTCTTTTTTGCAATTTTTATTTTTTTAGCGTTCTTAACTTCAAAAGATTACCTGTTTATGTTTTTTGGTTTATCGGTTGGTTTCAGTCAAAATATTTATCAAAATAGGGTTATCTAAATGTGCGGAGTGCTTGGCTTAATTTATGCTTCTGATGATAGGGTGCTAGAATATGATTCTGCAGAAATTCTAAAAGAGGGCCTCAGAAACCTTAGATTTAGAGGACCTGACGGGTCAGGAATTTCTAGAAATGAGCTATCAAATTTTAAAGTTTGTCTCGCTCATTCTAGGCTTTCCGTGGTAGATATTTCCGAATTAGGTTCACAGCCAATGTCATATGGTAATTTTGAAATTACCTATAATGGGGAAATATACAATTTTTTAGAGCTGAGGAATGAGCTAAAAAACTTGGGATACGTTTTCAATGGCACCTCTGATACTGAAGTAATCATAAAGGCGTGGGATGCATGGGGAGTGGACTGCGTTAATAAGTTCAATGGCATGTTCGCGTTTGCTCTTCTAGATAAGATAAGTCAGCGCTTATGGCTTGTAAGAGATCGATTTGGAGTCAAGCCGCTCTTCTATGGCCTGGCGGGTCAAAATAAGCTCATGTTTTCATCATCCGCTTCATTCATCGGTGAGTTCCTTAATTCTAAGGTGAACTTAAGATATTGTTCTAGGGCGATAAGATATAAAGTTTTTGAAACAGAGGCTTGCGAATCACCCTTTGAAGAGGTTCGCTCAGTAAAGCCGGGTAGCGCCATTCAAATTGACTTGACTTCACAATTATTATGTTTGACTGAAAATACTTGGTATGACCTTTCGGCAGCGGTTGAACTTAAAAAAAAGGAGCTAGAGAATAAGTCTGTTTCTTCAATTCAAGAGGAGTGTCTGAGTCTGTTTACGAGTGCGGTGAAAATGAGGCTTAGGACAGATGTGCCACTGGCAGTCTCGTTAAGCGGTGGACTGGATTCATCCTCAATCGCCGCAATTACGACAAACGATATAGAGGGCCTTGTTGGCTTTTCGTTTGGTCATCCAGACAACATAACCACTGAAGGCCCTACAGTTGATAGGTTTGCGAAGAATAAGGCAATCAGAGCTAATTATATTTGGCCAAGCTATTCCGAAATTGAAATTAATGAAATGGTTAACCAAGTGCTCGCAGCTCAAGAAGCGCCTTTCGGGGGATTAAGTGTTATGGCGCAACACCAAGTATATAAAGCTGTAGCAGATAGTGGTTTTAAAGTGCTTTTAGGTGGGCAAGGTGGTGATGAGGTTTTCGCAGGGTATCGCAAGTTTTTCATTGTGGCAATTAGGGAGGCTCTGGTAGAAAAAAATGTCAATAACTCTATAGAGTTTTTCTTCTCGTTAGTAAGACTTTTGTTAGCTGAGATTGGTTTTATGGGTACGTATGTGACTGCCTTGAAACGATATACATCGTCTGACTACAAAAATAATCTTCTTAATCTTGAAACAGAAAGTTTCAATCTATGGGGGACACGGGGGGGCGGCTTGTCAAGCAGACAAATGGAGGATATTAAGAAATTTAGTATTCCGACTTTATTGAGGTTTGAAGATAGAAACTCGATGGGTAACGGGGTTGAGAGTAGGCTCCCGTTTATGGATTATAGACTTGTTGAATTCGGGTTGGCTATTTCTGCAAACGTAAAGATTAAAAGTGGCTACGGGAAGTGGATACTTAGGGATATAATGAAGGGCCGTGTGCCGGACTTTATACGACTTGAGCGGAAAAAAAGAGGGTTTGATGTGACGAGGAATTGGATCAATGAAGGCGTTGGTAATTCTTTAAGAGACATTATCTTTTCAAAAAGGGAGGTGTTGGAAGAATATCTAATTCCGGGTATAGATTTAGAGCGAAGCCTGTCGAACAAGGCAATGGAATCCAATAGATTAGTACTCGATGAAGCGCTAATGCTTGCTTGGCTAGCAAACCCTTATCAGAGAAATTAAATGAAAGCGCATAAAGTTTGCCATATGTCTTCTGTACATAGTGGTTTAGATGTAAGAATATTTCACAAAGAGTGTTGTTCCTTAGTTAATCATTCATTTCAAGTCACGTTAGTAATAAATGGTAATAACCAAGACATAAGCACTGCTGAATCCAACAATGTTAGACTTATAAAGTTGGACCCGATTAAAAGCAGGATAAAAAGATTTTTATTTCAAAGTTATAAGTGCTATCGGGAGGCATTAAAAACGAACTCAGATATTTATCATTTCCATGATGCTGAATTGATACCCTTTGGAGTTCTTTTGAAATTAAGAGGGAAAATCGTAGTTTACGATGTTCATGAGGATGTCCCAAAAGATATCTTATATAAAAAATGGATCCCCTTGTTTGCCAGAAAATCCGTTAGCTACATAGCATATGCCGTTGAATATATTGCTGCAAAGTACTTTTTTGAAGTTATCACGGCAACCCCATTTATTTTGGAAAGGTTTAAAAGAGCCAATCCTCGGTCTATAAATATAAATAATTTTCCACTAGACAGAGATATTCCAAGGGAAGTTGTGAGGAAAGAGTGCCCTAATGAAGTTTGCTATATTGGGGGTATAACTAAGCATAGAGGGCTAGAGGAAATAATAACTGCCTTAGATATATTACAGGAAAAAATTGAGCTTAACTTGGCAGGGAACTTTGTAGAGAAGGATTTCGAGCATAAAATAATCGCGCTTGATGCTTGGAAGAAGGTCAACTGGTACGGGTATGTTGGCAGAGACAAAGTAAGAGATATTTTGTCAAAATCTATCGCTGGTTTAGTTACCCTACACCCTACCGCAACTTATATTGACTCATTACCAGTGAAGTTATTTGAATATATGGCATTCGGACTTCCCGTAATTGCCTCTGATTTTCCACTTTGGAGAGAAATTATTATTAAGCATAAGTGTGGTATTTTAGTGGACCCCGAGTCTCCAGCCCAAATTTCGGATGCAATAAAGTACTGTATTAAAAATAGGGCTCACGCATTTGAGATGGGAGAAAATGGGAGGAAAGCAATTTTTGAAGAGTACAACTGGCGGAACGAAGAGAAAAAACTAATTAAATTGTATACGGAGTTACTAACATAAATGAAAACATCTTTTAAAACAGCTTTAGTGTTAGCCCCCCATACCGATGACGGAGAGTTTGGCTGTGGTGCTACAATCGCAAAATTAATCGAAGACAAAGTGAGAATCATATATGTTGCTTTTTCCGCAGCTGAGCAGTCAGTTAGGCCAGATCTGCCTCGAGATATCTTGAGAAAAGAGGTGGTTCTTGCCACAGCAGAATTAGGGATTCTTAGGGACGATTGTGTAGTTCTGGATTATCAAGTTAGGACATTTCCAGAGCACCGGCAAGCTATTTTGCAAAAGATGATTGATCTAAATAACGAATACAAGCCTGATATTGTTTTCTTGCCTAGTCAGAATGATACACATCAAGATCATGCTGTCATAGCAAAAGAGGGTTTCAGGGCCTTCAAGAAAGTTACTATGCTTGGTTATGAAGTTCCATGGAATAATTTGGATTTTAGAACAACTTGTTTTTTCCAAATTTCAGAATCTAATCTTAAGAAAAAATGCCTCGCGCTCGAGAGGTACGTATCTCAATCCCATAGGAATTATGCCAATACAGAATATATTCGAAGCCTTGCTATAACGAGGGGTACTCAGCTTGGTACAAGATATGCCGAGGTATTTGAAGTTGTTCGATTAGTCTTGTAAAAGTTTCACTTTAATGCAGTATTCCCCCATGTCAATGCAGACATGTTGGGCCCGGTTAGCTTTTCTGCGAATAATCTTGTCTAAGTCCAATTTTTTGAATTTATCGGTGAGTAGTCATGAACATTCTTTTAATTAATCATTATGGAAGTAGTCCCACTTTAAACCGAACGATGAGAAGTTTTGAGTTGGCTAAGTCCCTAGTTGGTTCTGGACACCATGTTGAATTTGTTATTGGTGGTAACAACCCTTCTTTAGGCACAGATAAGCAATTATACAAAGGTAGTCGAATTTGGAGTGAAGAAGGAGTGAAGATGCTTCTTTTGGGCCTTCTTTATCACACTCCGAAAAATAGAATCTTACGGTTCATTAGCTGGTTTCAATTTGCAACAAAGATACTATTGTTGCCATCTAAACTAAGTCAAAAACCGGATGTTATTATATTTAGTTCGTTGTCGTTACCGGGTGTTTTGTCGAGCCTAATACTAGCCAGACACTATGGTGCCCGTCATGTTTTCGAGGTGAGAGATATTTGGCCATTGACTATGCAAAAGTTACTTAATTTAGGGAGGTACAACCCTATTATAATGGTACTTTCAATGATAGAGTGGCTTGGATACCGATACTCGGATTTGATTGTTACTTCTATGCCTGGGGGGCATCAATGGGTGAGGCAAAAAATGGGTTGCAATCATAAGAAAACTGCTTGGATTCCTAATGGAGTAGACCTTTCTAGATTCAAAAGCTTAGGTTCAGTGAGTGTTTTTGCTGAAAATATTAAGATTATTTATTTGGGCAGTATCGGGCAAGCTAACTCAGTCATCACACTAGTAAAAGCTGCAGAAATATTATGCAGCCATGAAAAGCTCACTTTTGAGATTTACGGAGATGGCCCAGAATGCCAAAATCTTAAAGATTATGTAGGTCAAAAGGAGCTAAATAATATCTACTTCGGTGGTAATGTGGATCAATCAAGAGTTTCAGATATTTTGCATTCAGCAGATATACTCTTTCATGGATCGAATGATTCAGAATTGTATTCCTTCGGAATATCTCCTAATAAATTATCTGAATATATGGCTTCTGGTCGTCCTATTTTGAACTCCTACTCGGGTGGTTTTGATCCAATTTCTGAGGGTAATTCTGGATTGACCTCAAAAGCTGGTGATAGTACCGCTTTGGCTACAAACATATTAAAGCTTGCTGAGGATTCAGATTTGAGGCTCGAGCTAGGTATTTGTGCGTTGCAGCAAGCTCGCGATTACAGTTATGAGGCGGTAAACATGAAATACCTCGAGCTTCTTAAAAGTCTTTAAGCAAAACTATAATTGCAGTATGAAAATATGATCTTAAGAAATTATTCAAGAAAACTAAGGTCTCTCTATTACAGCCTTACATGGAAAATAAATCATGAATGTTAAAATCACGGATATTTTAGCAGTGCTCGACTACCAAAAATACATTGGAGATACTCAGGCTACAGTTTCTAAATTGATAGTTTTAGATGGCGAGAACCAGGAGTTAAATGTTTTATCTTGGTGCTCTGATTCAAATATTGATAGCCTAGGAAGAGATTTAAAAGGCACTATTATATGTTCTGCCGCGGTCTTGACGCGCGAGCGCTCACGATCTTGCAACTATATAGTGGTCAGCAATCCGAGATTAGCGTTTACCAAGGTTATTAACACTTTCTTTCATTATCCAGAAATTTCAGAGATATCTAAAACAGCGTTAATTGACGAAAACGTTGTTATAGGCGCAGGTGCTTGTATTGGCAATAATGTTACTATCGAGAGTAATTGTTTGATTGGGAAAAATGTATCTATTGGTCACAATTCTATATTGAAAAGCAATTCGGTTCTCGGAAATAATGTAGTGATCGGCTCTTCCTGCACGATAGGTGGCTGTGGTTTTGGATATCAGATGGATTCTAATGGCCGTAAGCTTCGAATAAATCATATCGGTGGCGTCCGCCTCAGCGACCGAGTCGAAATTGGAAATAATGTCTGTATTGATCGAGGCGTTATTGGCGATACGATTTTGGGGGAAGGAGTATTAGTTGATAATATTGCCCACATATCTCACAACGTCGTGGTTGGAAAGGATGCAATGATTTTTGCTTTGACAGTGATATGTGGAAGCACTACCATTGGCGAAAGGTCAAAAATCGCTCCAGGAGCTTCCGTGATCAATAAAGTGTCAATTGGTGATGATGTTCAGGTTGGAATGGGAGCTGTTGTGACTAAAAATATAGGTTCCAATTGCGTTGTTATCGGAAATCCCGCTAGGAAGATCGGTTAAATATTAAAATATAGGGAGAAAGAAATGTTATACGAAAAAGCAGTAATGTTAGTCATCGAGGCTTTGAAAGATAGCTTGGATGATACGTCTGATGATGATCGGAAGTTGATGATCAATAAAGCTGATGAGGATACAAGACTATTTGGAGGCGGGGGATTACTCGATAGTATGGGGGTAGTGATTTTACTGTCCGATCTTGAGGATAGACTTGACGATGAATTTGATGTAATGCTTTCTCTTGCTAGTGACTCCACGATGTCCAAAACTAGATCTCCGTTTCGAAATGTAAAGTCTTTAGCAAAATATATCATAGCCGCCGTTGATGAGGAGCAAAAGTGAGAATTCTGATAACCGGATCCAGAAAAGGAATCGGTAGATTTCTTGCGGAAACATTTTTACAAAGAGGGCATGTTGTATTTGGATGTAGTCGCGGCGAGTCAGACCTGCATCATGAGTTTTATCAGCACTATCAGTGTGATGTGGCTGATGAGGTTTCAGTGATAAGGCTTATCCGATCAATTGGTAAAAGCCATGGTGGCATCGATATACTCATCAATAATGCTGGCATAGCATCTATGAATCACATCTTGTCAACTCCAGCCACCACTGTAAAAAATCTTATGGATACAAACTTTACGGGTACTGTATTGTTTTGTAGGGAGGTGGCTAAATTGATGATGCGAAAAAAAACTAATGGCAAGATCGTTAATTTTTCAACAGTAGCATCGCCCCTCAATCTCGAGGGGGAAGCTATTTATGCCTCGAGTAAAGCTGCAGTTCAGAAGTTTTCGCAAGTGGCCGCAAAAGAATTTGCACCTTTTGGAATTACAGTAAATTGTATTGGTCCCACGCCTATTAAAACTGATTTAATCAAGGCTGTCCCCAAAGATAAGATAGACATTCTACTTAATTCCCAAGCCATAAAGCGGCTCGGACTTAAGGAAGATGTGCTAAACGTAATTGATTTCTTTCTTTCTGATAAAAGTGACTTTATTACTGGACAAACTATATATCTAGGAGGCATTCATGACTAGTTTAGCTCTAGATGCTTGGGTCAATTTATTTGAGATCAACAAAGAGGCACTTTTTTTATCGAATGAGAAGACAACATGGACCTATGCTAACTTATTGGAAGCTGTTCAGGAGTGTCATGCTGAACTAGAGGGCTTAAAACCAGGGATCTGTTTAGTCGAAAGTGACTATACCCTCAAAGGTGTTGCCTGGCTTATTGCTGGTCTTTCAAATGACTGGACTATGGTTCCGGTTGTTTCAGAGAACGATGAAATCATCAATACCCGTATTAAGATCTCGGCTGCAACCCATAGAGTATCTGTAAAATCAGATTGGCAGTTGAAATTGATTGCAGATCGATCTGATATGTCTGAGATTGGTAATGAGGGTTCCCCGCCTAGTGTTATTCTTTTTTCGAGTGGAAGCACAGGCGAACCGAAGGCTATGTGTAAAGAATTTGATATTGACTTAAGCGAGGCTGACGTTACTAAGAAAAAACCTATCAATATGGGTCTTCTTCTATTATTTGATCATATTGGCGGACTTAACACCTTAATCTCTGGTATAAAAAAGGCAGCTCATTTGGTTGCACCTATTGAGAGAAATCCGCGCACAATGGCTGAACTAATTGAGAAGCACTCAGTTCGGGTCTTGCCATGCTCACCTACTTTTTTAAATATGATGTGCTTAGATGGGATCTTTGAAGATTTTGGCTTAAAGTCGTTAAGGTTAGTCACATACGGTACAGAGCGTATGCCAGACGGGCTTTTAAGCCGGTTGGCTGGATATTTGCCGAGAACAAAATTTTTACAGACATTTGGGACATCAGAAACCGGTATTGTGAAGACGAAGAGCTTGTCGTCATCTTCGACGTTTTTGACCATCGACGATCCATCAGTAGATTGGAAAGTAGTAGATAATGAGCTTTGGCTCAAGACTAAGACCCAAATTTCAGGCTATATGAACGTAGATGAGCAGGCCATAAGTGATGGGTGGTTTAAAACTGGTGACTTAATTGAAATGCGTGACGACGGCTACTTTAAAATTATTGGAAGAAAAAAGGAAGTAATCAACGTTGGTGGCCAAAAGGTTCTGCCAGCTGAAATTGAAGATCTACTGATGAATTTAGGGCAAGTCATCGACTGTACTGCATTTTCAGTGCCCAATGGTATAACTGGCCAGGCAGTGGGAGTGAAAATCGTACCCGAGAGACATGCTGATCTGAAAGCCCTTAAAAAGGGAATAAGACATATTTGTCGAATGCATCTAGAAAACTTTAAAGTGCCAGTCAAAATCATATTTGAGTCTGAGGTCAAACATACTGATCGGTTCAAAAAGGAGAGGTAATATGGCTGAAGTAGTAGTCAAAAATGTTGGCATAGATGGTATCGTCACAGTAGTCCCCAATGAAGTAAGCTACTTCAGTGACGATGCGGAGCGTCTTGGAATTGATCAGAGTCAGGCGCTAAGAATTAAAGATAGTGTGGGTTTGACACAAAGGCACACAGCACCTGCTAATACTACTGCCCTTGATCTTGGTGAGGCTGCGTGCGAACAGCTCTTGAAAGGCCTTGGTCAGAATTATGAGGATATCGGTTTCCTCATTTTTGTCACACAAAGCCCAGACCACCGTCAACCGTGCAATGCAGCTATTCTGCATGGTCGTTTGAATCTAGATAATTCGGTTGGCGCTTTTGATATAAATTTGGGTTGTTCTGGATATGTCTACGGACTATATATTGCGTCTATGATGATAGCATCCCTCGGTAAAAAGGTACTGTTGGTGGTCGGAGATACTCTGAGCAAAGAAGCTAATCCAATGGATCGTTCTGCATCTATCTTATTCGGTGATGCGGCATCGGCCACCTTAGTATCATCCCGTGTTAGTGGAGATATGTATTTTGATTTAGCGTCAGATGGAGCTGGATATCAGTCAATCATTATTCCAGCAGGTGGTGCTCGACAACCTTACACTGATCAAACAGGACAAAATGTTGAAGATGAAGAAGGAAATATTCGTTCGCTCAACGATTTAAAGATGGTCGGTGGGGAAGTTTTTAATTTTGCCGTCAGGACTGAGCCGAAAGCCATCAAAAAGTTGCTGGAATTTAGCAGTAAGTCTGTTGATGAGATCGATTATTTTTTCTTTCATCAAGCCAATAAATACATTTTAAAAACAATTGCAAAAAGATTAAAGATACCAGCCACTAAAGTTCCTGATTCGATAATCTCTAATTATGGCAACCAATCATCCGCATCGATACCGTGCGCCATAAATGTCACCATGAATGCGGGCGAAAAAAAGATGGCTATTTTGTCCGGTTTTGGAGTAGGGCTGTCTTGGGCGAGTGTATATTGTGAGCTAAATTTAAATTATTGTCCTGAACCTATTATATGGAGTAAGTAGTATGAATAAAGAAGAGTTTTTACAGGAGTTGGGGGAAATTATGATGTTGGAAGAGCAACTAGAGCTCTCAACAGAACTTGAAACCTTAGATGCATATGATTCTATGACTCATTTGACATTATTAGGTATTTTTGAAGATGAGTTTGGAAAAGAAATTGAGTCGAAAGACTTAATAGCACTTAAAACTGTTGGTGATTTAGTGGCATTAGCCGGGTTGGAGTAGCATGGCTACTAAGCCAACAGTTTTGATTACTGGCGGTACCTCTGGGTTAGGGCTTGGCATCGCAGAAAAACTCTCTAATGATTATCAATTAGTAAATTTGAGTCGATCAAAACCGAATGATAATATCGCGGGCCTATTTGAATGCACTATAGAGCTAGATTTGTTGGGAGATGAATCTTCTATAAAGGCATCACTGAGAGCACTCAAAGGCGTAGTAAAGCCTTTCAGTGCATTTATTGCTTGCTCGGGAATACAGAAGATTGCGCCCATAACAAGTATTCGCGAGTCTGATTTGCATGATCTTTTTCGATTGAATGTATTCTCAAATGTTTTCTTGATCAAAAATCTACTTCGTTTGGGTATGATCGCTGATGGCGCATCTCTAGTCTTGATGTCCTCTATTTCGGCCGACAAGCCCGACATTGGTCTTTCTAGTTATTCTATGACAAAAGCCGCGATAGACAACTTCGTTAAAGTCGCGGCGTTGGAACTTGCTGACAGAAGTATTAGGGTGAATTCAATTCGGCCAGGAATGATCCAAACACCTATGATTTTAAAAGAGCGGGCTTACACTCCCTCGTTCATTGCGCAGGAAATGGTTAAATATAAGTTAGGCCCAGGTAAACCAGATGATGTCGCTGATTTAGTTAAGTTTTTAGTATCAGACAGTAGTCGATGGATTACAGGTCAAAATATAACGCTAGATGGCGGGCGAACCTTGGCAAGTTAGTGTTAAAATCTTTAAATATTTAGTGCTTGTCTCCGGGCTAGCTTAAGGTGATGTAACAATGTCTGAATCTATTAAATCCTTGGCCAATCAAACGGTGAGTCTTGCTAGAAGTATTTATGGTGGCGATTTTATTCCACTTCATAGGCCCGTCTTTGAGGGTAACGAGCGTGAGTACCTAGTTGATTGTATCGACTCTAATTTTGTTTCTTCGATTGGTGCCAAGGTAACCGAGTTTGAAAGAAAAGTAGCTGAATTCACTGGCGCTAAGTATGCAATAGCCACAGTGAATGGTACTGCTGCGCTTCATGTTGCAATTGAGCTTTCGGGAGTCAAGCCTGGAGATGAGGTAATATCTCAAGCGCTTACTTTTATTGCTACGTGTAATGCCATTACCTATGCCGGTGCCAAACCCCTATTTATTGATGTTGACCTCGATACGATGGGGCTTAGTCCCTTAGCACTGAAAATCTTCCTTGAATCTAATGCTGAAAAAAGAGTGGATGGTACCTTCAATAAATTTTCGGGGAATAGAATATCTGCCTGTATCCCTATGCATACTTTTGGATTTCCCTGTCGAATAGCCGAAATTGCTGAGATTTGTGCTGATTGGGACATTGCTTTGATAGAGGATGCTGCTGAGTCCTTGGGGAGTTACGTTGGCAGTCGCCATACAGGTACTTTTGCCTCAATGGCCACACTTAGTTTCAATGGGAATAAGGTGATTACGACAGGTGGGGGAGGCATGATTATTACTGATGACTCGGAACTGGCTAAGCGAGCGAAGTATATTACGACGACTGCAAAGGTTCCGCATCCCTACGAGTTTGTGCATGATGAGATAGGTTATAACTATCGCATGCCCAATCTGAATGCAGCCTTAGGCTGTGCTCAAATTGAGCGTCTAGGTGATTTTTTGACGGTAAAGGCGCAGTTAGCTGATCAATGGGATACCTTTTTTAATATGAGAGGTGCTGATTTTGTTAAGTCGATTGATGGAAATAAAGCGAATCACTGGCTAAATGCAATAATTCTAGATTCTAAAGAAGATCGTGATGAGTTCTTAAAGTTGACTAATGAAAATAATGTTATGACTCGCCCGATTTGGACGCTGATGTCTAAACTCCCAATGTTTAAAAATTGTCAAACAGATGGTCTTGAAAACTCGCTTTG